>TARA_R110001599_G_scaffold131672_2_pt1 | contig 15452 bp, 11 predicted proteins | sample TARA_R110001599 | Tara Oceans TARA_R110001599 (sample SAMEA4398360) | marine metagenome | biome: Polar Biome; feature: [MES] marine water layer (ENVO:01000295) within the mesopelagic zone...; material: water (ENVO:00002006), including particulate matter (ENVO:01000060) such... | reverse complement strand
AATTCTCTTAACATCTTCTTCTTTAGAAAGAATTTCGGCCTTAACTTTATCAATATCAATTATTTCTGCTGGTATTGAAGATATAATGTCTTCTACTTCTTTTAATTTACCGGTGAAAGATTCAACTGATTTTGTTGTCTTTTGACATTCTTTTTTCTTATTCTCAATTGCTTCAACAATTTCTTCTAAAAGTTCTTGATTTTTAGTTATATCGTCAAGATAATTCTTTGCTTCAAATTTCTTAATTAAAGTTTTAATGTCAGCAGAGTCTTTTTTGGCTAACTTAAATTTCTGATCAAAAATATCCAAGTCAAGGAATTTAGCAATAATCTCTTTCCTCTTCGTTGAACCTTCTTTGATAAACGACAGGGAGTCAAGCTGCGAGGCCATAGAAGTTAATAGGAAGTCGTCAATCGTACCAAACTTCCTTCTGATATTAGCATCGGTCTCGTTACGAGTGGTTCCGTTTAAACTCTCATCAACTCCGCCAATTTCTTTTGTAAAATCAAGATCAACCTTTGCTTCAATTGTTTCCTTGCCTTTTAGTTTTCTTGTATACTTGTTCAGATTGCGAGCAATCTTATATGTCGCATTATCTGATTCTATTTCAAGAAGAATCTTGGCATCTTGTTTATTCTGGTTGATTATGTGGACATTCTTTCGCTCGTTTTTAGAAGTTGTATTATAAAGTCCGTATAGAACACTATCAATAATAGAAGATTTACCGGAGTAGTTCTTACCAAAAATACCCACGATACCATTAAGTCGATCAAAGTTGATAGTATTTTTTTCGCCATAGTTAAAAAGATTGTCCCAAGTCGCACTCTTAAGTTTCCAAATAACATTTCTTGTTACCTCCTCATTCTCTTCAACAATGTGATTGTATTTTCTGTTTAATTCCAATACCTTATCCATGATTCCGTCATCGAGTTCCATGTCTTTAAGGTATTTTCTAATATATTTCTCCTGTACCGTGATATCTCGGAGGTTTTCTTTCTTTAAAGCATCGGAAAGGTTTGTCTTTTCGTTACCTTTATAGCCCGTCTTGACACTAAATGAAACACTTGTTGGTCGCCATTTAACCTTGGCAAAGTCCATCGCTCTTTTCATTTTAATTGGAGGTATAAGGTTAGAGCCAATTAAACGCAAGCGACAACCAACAGGAACATCAACTTTTGGTAATTGTCCTGTTTTGGTTAACACGACATTAACAAACGGACGAGGGTTATTAAGCTTGTGAAATTTAACCTTAAAATCTGTTTTGTCGTTAATGTGCCACATTAAGTAACCTTTATCAACATCCTCTCCAAAGTTCTGTTGAACTGTTGATCCACAGTATGCTATTGTGCCTGTCTTGTTAAGAAATTGTTTCTTATGGATGTCTCCAAGTAAAGCATAATCAAAATTCTTGAATATTCCAGCTTCGTGCTCACCGAACTCCATAACATAGCCCAAATCGGTTTGGCAGTTTGAGATTGCTCCATGATATAGTGCGATATTAATCTTACTATCATCGGTTGGTTGCATCCAATTTTCTTCATCAAATACAGAAAGTACATTAAATGTTATCTTATCATCAAGAGAAAATTCACCGGCATCTTTGAGAAAGTGAAGATTGGGATGTTTTAAAGCTCCTACAATGGGATTAATAGCATCTTCGCGAGTTGTGTTCTTCAGGTTTCCATCATGATTTCCAGCAATAATGATTGTTGGAGCGATATTGGCTAAATTACTTAAAAACTCGGTCGCAAGAGAAAAATACTCTGGTGAAAGCTGTGTTTTTGTATGAGCCAAGTCGCCACAGTGAACAATATAATCTGGTTTAGACTCTTTCAATTGTTTATAAAGATCAGCGAATGCTTCACGATATTCAAAATGATATTTTAAATTACGGATATGAGTATCAGCCAGATGTGCCAGCTTAATTGTCTTATTATTCATTGAAGTTCCTATTGTTCAGGTTTCAGTTTTTTTATCAAGTCGCTTGCTGTTTTTTTATATTCCTCTATATCTGCCCAGCCTTGTTCTGGAAACATAACATTGTTTGAAGCATAATTTAACAATGGGATTGAGAACCCCGTGTGTCGATGTTTAGTAAACATAACCTTAGAGAATTCTCCTGTCAAGATTAAATTAATAATTTTTCTTGTTATCTCTAAAGAAATCCTTTCTCCTTTACCGTAACCACCGCCTGTCCAGCCAGTATTAATAAGCCAGCAGTTAACATCGTGCTCTTCTATTTTGTTCTTCAGTAAGTTAGCATATGTATCAACCTTTAAAGGCATAAATGGTTGTCCGAAACAGGCTGAGAAGGTTGGGACAGGTTCTTTAACACCTTTCTCAGTTCCAGCAACTTTAGCAGTATATCCAAGTTTAAATTGCTGAACTGCTTCTTCTGTGGATAGTTTCATCACTGGCGGTAGAACTCCAAAAGCATCACAAGTCAACATAACAATGTTTTTAGGGTGCTTATTAACATAGCCCATTATATGGGAATTGGGCACCACATCCGTTGAATAAGAGGCTCTACCGTTCTCTGTGACGGACCCATCATCAAAGTCGGGCTTACCGTCTTTCATTACAACATTTTCCAATATCGTTCCTACCGACTTACAAGCATTCCAGATCTCTGGTTCTCCTGTTTCTGAAAGGCGAATGGTTTTAGCATAACAGCCGCCTTCGATATTTGTAAGACCACTGTCTGTCCAAAGATGTTCATCATCGCCAATTAAAACTCTATTGGGGTCGGCAGATAGGGTTGTTTTTCCTGTTCCTGATAATCCAAAGAAAATAGTTGGATTATCATTGCCCTTGTCAACATTCACGGAACAATGCATTGGTAAAAAACCTTTGCTCGGTGTTAAAAAATTAATAAGAGTAAAGGCTGCTTTCTTGATTTCACCAGCATAATAAGTTCCAGAAATAAGAATTAATTTTTCTGATACAGAAATCACTACTCTTGGTTCATCTAAAAATGACGGTAAGTGCAAAATAGTATATATATCAGTGACTTCCGGTGAATCCACAACTTGATCTTTTGTGATAAACATGTTTCTAACAAACTGTGAATGTCTTGCATATTCCGTATACACTTGGAATCCAATTGCATGTTCAGGGTCTCTTATTAAAAGGGTGTCTTGTAAATAAATTTCTTTATTTTTAATTGAATTTAAAAACCGTCTCTTCATTTTTTGAAAAGCACCTTTGGTCATTTTTTGATTCTCGGACCAATCTACTTTTGTTTTTGTTTGCTTCTCATTAACAATATACTTTGCTGTTGGGCAGCGACCAGTATATTCACCAGTATAAGTGACGAGTGCTCCGTCTTCCGTTAAAGAACAGCCTTCTTTTTCTATGGCGATCTCTAACAGTTTCGGTGTTTCTAAATTTTTATAAATCATAAATTCCTCAAAGCATTAATTAGAAAAAAATTGTCGTAATCTACCGACTTTGCTTGGTTTTTTCTCTCAATAAAAACATCATGAGACATAGAACCAACATCCTCGCAACCAGAGGTATCTATTTCAAGCAACTCAATATCATATTGTAACATATTTTTAACGATTTGTCCAGTCTTTTTTTTCGCGTCTTCATCTAAAGCCAAATAAACTGGTGTATCATTTATTGCAATTGCTTGAAACAGCTTGGTGTTTTCTCGGAGAGTTGAGCCGAGAATGGGAATAGCATTTTCCCCGGCCACTATGGCATCAAAAACTCCTTCTACGAGGATCACCGGACTATCCCAGTCTACAGAAAGTTGATTGAATATTATGTCCTTCTCGGCTGTTGGATTGAGATACTTTCTCTGGTGGCCAACATACGATCTCGCAATAAAATAATTAATATTTCCGTCGTTGTTAAAAGATGGTATAATTACTCTGCCGCCGAAACGACCATCGTCGCAATAACCAATCTTCCATTTCAAAATTTGCTCTCTGGTTATGCCTCTTAATTGAAGATAATTAAGAACTCTTTTAGAGGAGCGGGGAAGTCGTTTGTTACAAAGAGAGATAAACTTCTCTGGTAATTCAATTACTTGTTCTTCCACTACATCATTCATTTCTGCGAAGATATTCTCAAACTCATCAAGATCAAGGCGACCTTCAAGTTCTAACCATTTCTGTCGTTGTTGATATGTTCCAAACTTACGAACGAGACGATAGATATTCTTGCCTCTTGAATCACAAATCCAACACTTCCAATAACCTTTCGCAAAGTTAACAGATAGTTTCTTTTTGTGGTGATTACAAAAAGGACAAGAAAACAAATGCTCATCGCGAGACCTACGAGACGAGCCAAGTATTTGGTGAATGATCTTTCTTTTTTCTTCCATGCTGTCCTCCAGAGAACAACATAACATATTATATTATTTTGTCAAGAAGAAACGATTATTCTCATAAAGTCATCATACATTGCTGGGAGTGGGAGGGCCTTTTCTACCTCTTCTTTGTTTCCATCAGCAATAGCATTTCTTAAATTTGTGGCTGATATTTCATCAGCATTAACTGTAATTGGGGGCAAATCTGTCTGGGCATTATTATAATCTTTTGTTATCTTTGCGAATTTTTCTCCGCGACCAGCATCTTTTGATGAGTGACCAAGGGCGAAAACTTTGCCCTGAAATAAAGAAGGGTCGGCGTCTTTTACAAAATCAATCGCATCGGCAAATGGGTTTTCATATTCTTTACCTTTACTTGAAATTCTTGAAGACGATCTGATCAACTCAACCTTGGGGTCTTTGGTGACTCCGTAAAGATCAAATATTTTAAGAGTCTTATCAACATCAAAAGCCATTGTTCCATCGTCACTTTGTCTTGGAGCAGAGCCAACAAATACAAAAACCCGCTCGACATCAGGGTGTTCAGCATACTTTCTAATCATTTGAAGATGTCCTTTGTGCGGAGGTTTATACCCACCGGGCAAAAGAATAATATATTTGTCTTTGTCTTCGGTTAAAAACCTTCTCCAATTTTCATAAATTACATTCATATTAGTTTTCCATCTTCATTAAAGCTTGACGCCTATCATATTCGGCCATGATAGCATATAAATTACCAAGCATATCGGCTCCAAGATATTTGACTGGTATCCCAACCATTTCAAGTGCCATTTCAATTCCATGGCTTTCAACTGCGCCGAGGAAAGCAAATTTAAAATATTCTGCTCTTTCAATGACAAGTTTATCATAATTGGGAGACTCCTCATCTATGCTCGTATCTTGGTGGGCTATCCATTCAAACCATCCATAAAGCTCATTAGATGCTGTATTAAAAGCATGGCGATTTAAATCAACAACTTTCGATTCGTCAACATAATTTCGCCATGATTCAAAAAGCTTTTTCATTTTATTATTGTAGAGGTCCTAACCCGCCTTTACCTGATTTGAATGCATCTTGATTAGCTTTACGAACTTTTTGTTGCATAGTTTGAGTCTTAGATGAAGCATCGTCTTGTTTTTCTGCATTATCGGCAGATACTTTACCTTGAAGCTTATCTACTTTTAATTTTAATGCTTGTAATGCTTCCGGTGAATTAATTTGACTAGCCATTTGATCAATCAAATAGGCATCAGCCATTTGTTCTTTCTCAAGATCTCCAAAGCTAAGTTTTTCTGCTGGGTTGTTTGCTATATCTTTTGCTAAATCTGCTGCACCTTTCAAAGAAGTGTCTTTTTGTGAAAGTACCTGAAGAGCACTGGAGACGACATCCATAGTTGCGTCATCAGCATCCTCAAAACCAGCACCCATAGCATTGGGGCTGAAACCCATACCTAAGCCCAATAGAAGAGCAGCGATCTTCTGCTTCATTCCCTCTTCAAGTAATTCTTGTTCGGTTTTCTCAGGAGTTGAAAAACTTCTCCAACCTTCCATGATAAGTTTCATATCTTTAGACATAATAAATCCTCTTAATTTATTCTTAATTAGTTACGAATTTAGGATTATTCCCGCTAGAGCTACAACAATAGCATCAGCTTTATCGTCTGTTCCGGGTTTGGGGTTCCCATATCTCGTAAGCTCATAATTAAAATCTTCTGGGTATTCATTTTTAACCCACTCTATAACTTTCTTTTTTGTGTCTTCGCCTCTTTTGATCTTGAGACCAACGGCTCCTCTCGCCTTGTTTGCAGCGATCAACTCGGCATCAAAGCCAAACTGCTTTCTCACCATAAAAGAAATCATACCATTAAATCGTTGAAGTTTACTCATGGTCATGGCGGTTGTCTTTCCACCGGAGAACATCATAAACGGAGACTCAATGTAAACTTTAGTGATATTGAATCTGCTCTTCTTATTGATATGGTTATATGCATTAAGAGAATAAAGAACATGCTCTACAACCAAGCACCTATCTTCTAATGAGGTTTTGTTATCTAATTTTATTGTTTCAGATTTTACGAGGTTTTTGTTAGTGTCAAGTATAGATAACCCTAATTTACTTGTGCTAACATCCAAGCCTAAAATATAATTCATAAGTGTTATTATAACATAAGCTTTGTTAAATGTCAAGTTTTAATTTAAAAGTATATTGATCTGCTTCTGTCTTGCGAACAGGGGTGGCAACCTTTGCTATTCCAATAAGATTTTTATCTTTGTCGTAAATTCCAACTTTTGACAAATATGTTGTTTTTTCAAACTTTGGTGCTTCGTCGGTAAACGAAGAACTTACAATATTTCGTATTTCTTTTGCTTGTTCGATATATTGATATGAGCCTGTTGAAACAGATAGAGAGTCTGATGAAGACACAAATGTCGGATTTGTTGAATGGTTAAGTTCACCATACTTGGCATGAGCGAGCATTGTCATTGTCTGAAATTGATTTGATCCTGAGAATTCTAAAGAATAGCTCGCTGATAATGTTGTTAAAGCTATTGTTGTCCCATCAGAGTGTTTGTGAGTACCGTATCCAAAATAAATCCATTTAGAAGTCTGTGCGGCTGCTGGGTCATATTTAATTGTGGCACTATGTAAACTCCAACTTCCTGTAAGAGCTACAAATCCTTCGTTATAAAGCACAACACCAGCTACAGAGCCAGATCCTGTCGAACCTACAGGTCCTATTTGAACCAAGTCGCCATTCTCTCTATAATCACTTAGTTCACCAATTAATGTTCCAGTAATATAATACTTTAAATTTACAGTTCCTTTTTTAATTGAAGACCCATAAAAAATAGAAGGAATTGTTATTAAATTTATTGTTTGATTTGCTTTGTCTCCAAGGGACGAGGAATATTGATAATGCGGAGACAAATATGAATAATGATTAAATGTATTCTCTAATGCTTTTATAGAAGCTGAATTAGAAGTTGCGGAAGCTATTATGCGGTCAATACTGGCAGACATATTATATGAAGAAACAATTGTGTCGCCATATTGTGCCGAATTATATGAAGTCGTTGGCGTAACTTTAAAACCATCTTTCATGCCGTTCTTTATCAGGAACGGATATATGCTGTTACCAGCAGGTCTATCAATGTTATATTCATACAACGAAACAAATCCAGCAGGCACCCCAATGTGATTTGCGGTATTTTGCCCTGCTAAGTTAGGAAAATTATTGATATATACTGTTCCACTTTGAATATAAAATTTATTCTGTGGATATGTTTGGACTGTATTTAAGAACAGGTCATCTTCGTCAAATTTATAAAAAGCCATTTATCAACCTCTCTCTTAAATAGTTTTATTGAGGTTTATTGATAAATCAGTAATCCAATCTAACACGAATGGTAAATTCGTTGTCAGGAGTCTTCTTAAGAGGTTCAGACAATTTAGATACAGCCATCAATTCATTGTTGTCACTATAGAGACCAATAGTGGTAATATATGAAACAGGAACATCTGTTGTTTGTGTCTTGACACGGATTTTACTCCCACTCAGATAAGTCGGGTTAGAAGAATAGTTAAACTCATTATGGTTTGCACGACAGAAATATACTGTTGAGTTTAATTCAACTGTATTATTAAATTGCAAATTATAAATTCTAGTACGGATATTATCAGCCGCCCCTGAGATCTGTGATCCTGTTAAAACAGCAAGAACTGTTTCTGCTGTTGAAGATGGGCCAGACATTGATACATTGTTGTGTGCATTATTTAAAATACCACCAGATGCCACCTCAAGAAAAATAGATCCAGTGATTACAGCAACACCGGCTTGATAAAAAAGTAAACCAACTGGGGTCGAATGGCCGCTTAGAATTGGTGCCATAACATTAGCACCAGCACTTTGGGTTGCATACAAAATACCGTATTCTCCAACTGGAGAATTTACAAGATACCCATCTGATCCACTAAGATCTGCTAATTTAATTCTAGATCCAAAAACAGTTCCGTTTTGAGCATATGCCGGTGTTACACCGATCTCTAATTCAAATGATCCTTTTTTAATTTCATCTTTAACAAGTAAGCGAGAAAAATTTAAGAAAATATTTTCTTTTTGTTTTGTTCCACCAGCGAGTAAATCGCCGTCTTCATCAAATTGCAAGATAGATCCTGTTTGATCATAACCCATCATTACTTGAGCCATTTGATTGTAAATATTAATTTTCTTTGAATTTTGATTATTTGCTGAAGCAGAAAGGCCGGAATTGCTTGCATATCCAGCGGTAATATCGAATATATGATTCGCAGAAGAACTTAGATAAGGGTAGTCATAAACTGATTGAAACATCCCGTGGGAATAGTTTTTAATATTTTCAACACCATAAGTACCTGAAACAATGGTTCCAGTTAGGGGAATAGCTTCATGAAGAAGTGTCCTTGTATTAACAATGTCGTTAGTTTGATTTAATGTTTTATAGAAATTGGCCATATTTTACTCTCTTATTAGATTATTGTCTTTATGAAACGAATTGGAACATCTATGTTATATCCTGTTGACATTCCAGTGACTCTAACCATTGTATCAATAAATCTAACTGATTGGCTAGCGGAGCCTGCTTTGTTGGTCATTAGAGCCGTATTGCCAAGCTTTGTAAACAAGAAAGTACTTGTATTCAAATCAAGACTAGCAGCAATTTTAAACTCTACTATTGTTCCTCTCGGACCAGCTATGGTCTGGGAAGTTGAATTTGAATCATCTAAATTGTCAGAAACAATATTATCACTTGAATCCACGGTATAAAAACCGATATTATCATCATCAATAAAGTCTGGGGCGACACGATTACCATTTTTATCAACAATAGATCCTAAACGGTTATCAATTTGAACAATGTAAGAGCTTTCAATCATATCAGATATTTGACTCTTTTCTTTTGGAGAAATTTCTGTTGTATCTAATCCTTGATCTATTCTAATATAATTTGAATCTTCAAACGATTCTCCAAACAAAATTCCTTGAACTTGGTTAGTGCCATTATAACCGACAGCAGCATTAGTACCAGCAGCATCAGTTCCTTCAGTTGACCTATCAACAGCAACCATAAATGCACCAGAAGCATGTGTTTTTGTATTTGTCATGTTTTGGTTTAACTTAAGTACAGGAAGATAAAGAAGATTTGTATTAGCAATTGTAATAAGCTTTGTCTTCATTGAAGATGCATTATTTGTAAATGATTCAAGAACTGGTGTTTGTAAAATTTCTAAATCGTAATAGGCAGACCCAGATGCATGGTTAGCATTATAAAGAGTATAATTAATCTCTTCGTCTCCAAGGGCAAATTTTGTGATTCGGAAAGATCCATCGCCCTTTGAAAGAACCTTTCTACCGTGATCGGTTAAAACCGCATCAAGTATTATATCACCACTGTTATCTAAAAAAGCCATTAATGAACTCCCAAATGTGTCACTTTTCTCATAATAAATAGATTATACAGAGAAATCTTCTTCCTTTATCAAATTAACTTTAACATTAAAATCTATAATTTTACCACTATCATTCGATCTCACTCTAAATTTAAATTTTCTTCCCCAAATTTTATTAACCAATTCAAGGGCAAGCTCTGTGGATCCTAAATTTATGTTTGTAATTTCGTCTTGAAAAGAAGGAATAAATCCATCCGTGTTTCTTAAATCTTCAACATTAAATTCAAGCTGTTGAGTTGCTACATTCATATGTAATAGGCTTCTAAAATTTAAATTTCCTTCTTCTTTGAATAAAGGTGGTGTATTGTTAAATAGAAATGAATTTACTAAAATTCTTGAATCATCAGCATCTTTTATTAATTCGACCTCAAAAACAGGTGTTGGGTTTGACAAAGATCCAAAAATATTGATTGTTCTAAAAGTATAATAGTATTTTTTATTTGGCCTTATATTATCTAAAATAGCCATATTTTCCGTCATATTATTATTTTCAAATGTTCCAATTAAATTATCAAAAAAATCATTATATGTTTTTGGTTGTTCGGATTTTCTGAACACTTGAAATCTTGCGGATTCTTTTCTATATTTGAATTCAATATCTCCATTCGGTAGTATATAATTTGACCCAACCTTATTGCTATCTGCATCTGAAACTGGTATGAACGGTGCAATATCGCTGTTTCTTTGTAATTCTAAATAAATTTTTACTTTTCCTTCAGAAGAAATTTTGTTATGAAAAGAAACAGATGGAGGTAATGGAGGGGCAGGGATATTTATTAAACTTCCTTCAAATATTATTGTTTCGTATAGACTTATTTTAGGTCGCACTTCAACTGTGCATGAGCCGAATGTGCCATTATCAACAATATTGTTAAAAAAGTATTCTTGACCAATGACCGCATTATATGCTGTTACACGATAATGGTATGTCTTATCTTGTTTGATTTGCATATCAATGAATAATTTATTTTCATCAGTTGCTGGAATAAAAAATACTTGGTTTGGAGTTCCCACTGGTGTTTCCGAGAACCACTTTTCAATTCTAAAGAAAAGAATTTCGTTTGAAGTTTCTTTTTCAGTCAAGATCAATTTATAATCCATTGTTCTTTTAGATAAAGATTCCAATATGCCACCAAGAATATCATCTTGTATAAAAGAATTATATGAAAGATCAGTATCTTTGTTTGAGATTGTATAATAAGCATCTTCTGGGAAGGGGTAACCAAAACTATCAAATACCATTTTAAGTGTCAATTCTTCTGTATTGTTTAGTGTCTTAATCGCATTAGAATAGTGGCCAACAAGTATTTGAAATCTTTCATAAACATTTAAACTAAAATCATCATCAACATCATTAAGATATTCTGCTACCATTCTTTCTCCGGGGGCAGTTCCCATTGGAGAGTAAGTCATATAAATACTGTTGTAATATTGTGGAGATCCGTTTCCTGTTAATTGTGGTTTAGGGTTTCCAACCATTGGTGTGTTACTATCAAAAACTATATTTCTTTGTTCCAAAGAATCTGGTTCAATAGTATAAAAGATTCGCTTTTCTAGTTCAGAGCGGTCCAATGTAGAGCCGAGTTCTCTATTTCTTACCGTTTTCATTTCATATGTAGGGGTTCCGGAGGGTGTCTCAGCAGTAACTTTCTGGGAAGCAACCGGAGCTATAATTTTAGAATTAATATATGTTCTTATTTCTCCAGTAACAATATCAGAAAGATTTGTATCTTCATTTTTATCAAAAGTTATATCTTGTGTTTTGTGATATAATCCGTCAACAAGAATCATATTTTCATTAGTAAAATGTATATTTGTCAATAATGGAGTTTGATCCTTAAATGGATCAGGAGAGATATCAGTTAATATTATATTTTCTGCCATTTTAATAACCTCCTGATGTTATTGTTGAAGTGGGTGATGTTGTCGGGAGGGCTATAATGCCTCCGCTTCCATCATTAGGTTTGGTATACCCGGTGCCTTTGGATTGGATTACAATGTTTGATGTTGAACCGGCAGAATCATAGTTTCTAGATACAATGTGCTGAATTGTAATATTTCTAATCTCTTTGGTTAGTTCCTCTATTTGTGGAAGCTCTGCTTGTGGAGGTTCTATAAAAAAGTGTTCGTTTTCTATTGGAAAAGATAAAATATCTCTTTTTAATTTCAAATCATTATTATAATATCTTTTTAACCTACACATGGTTCTTTTAGTTAAGGAGTTTAAATCTTTTCCTGTCAGTGGTTTATATTTTGGGCTGTTTAATAATACTTCTCCATCACTCGACATTTCGTATCCATCAAACATTTCAATCCGAACTAATTTGTAATAATTTATATTAACAGATGCTTGGGTTTTTAAATTACTTATTATTCCAATATTTGGATAACCTCTCATTTTTTTAACAAAAGGATATGAATAAAGAAACAAAGCTCTAATTTGATTCGGTAAAGAAAGCAAAAATTTTTGTATATCTTTTTCTTCTAAAGATTGGTTAGCTAGGGCTAAAATATTACCAACAAAACTCAAACTATAATCACTTGGAGTAGCTTCATTAATATTTGGAGGGGTATCATAGACTTCCGCTACCTCTTCGGGTATTTGAGTTGTTTTTGTATCAAATACTTCATTTTCATCTTCTCTTTTTTCATAATTAACAAACAATGAATTGCTACCAAGATACTCAGCAGAGCTTAAATAATCCTCCACCTCTCTATCAGCGGAAACAGCAGAAGCTTCATTGTCTATATTTGTTACTGTTTCTTCGATAATGTTTGAAAATTCTTGAAAGTCTTCAGTCAGATTGCCAGCTATATTAGGTTCACTCATTGCTTCAGAAACATTTGCATTAATGACTTTTTTAGATTTTTTATTTTTATAAATATTGTCACCGAAAGTGCGATTAAACAATTTGTTTACATTCTTAACTTGTATTTCATCGATATTTGATAAACTTACACCCAATTCTTTAGTAGACAAAACCAAAGGACTCAAGAAACTAAAATAATTTTCTTGTAAATTGAACAACCCTTGTGATTGATATGGGACAGAACCGGCCTCTTCAGCACTTGGAGATCGGTTAAAAAATTTATTATTTTCTATATCTAAACGTTTTATTAGTTGTTCTTTTTGTAAGATTAAGGCTCCGTCTTTGCTGTTTAAATTCAAATAATTATATGATATTGAATAATTTTTTAATTCGACTGATTCTTTAAATCCATGATTTATAAAAATAATGTTTCTACTATTCGCAGTTTTAACAAATGTCTTTTCAGAATCAAATTGTATATTTTCATTTGCCAATTCAAAATTATTATCAAACTGCTTTACAAGTTTGGTTAAATCTTCTTTGAAGCTTCTTATAGAAAATATAGTAGAGTTCCTTGGATCTAATTTTGTTGCATTGGAAAAAGTTAAATCCGTTTTATCTACAAAGGAAAGATCATATAAATATGAAATTGTTCGGACATAAACTTCATTCGCCTTGGACCAAATTGGGCTTCCATAATCACTTGGGTTTATTTTATTAAATTCTGACTCGTACATCCTTGGTTTTACCAAATCCATTTTAAAATCATAATTTTTATTTTTGTTAACCATTGTATAATAATCATCTATTTCTTTTTCTGTTGTTCTCAAGTCTTGAATTATATTAGAAATAAAATCAACAGTTGGATCTTTAAAAGATATAGATAAATGGTATTCATATACTCCTAAAGATGTCTTGTTTATTGTTTTATCTGTAAATTGGAACATCCTTATGTTATATTCATTAAGCATTAATTCGCTAATGGAGGCAAATCTTTCTTTTACTTCAGTAACTGGTGCTCCAGCAAAAGGAGAAAATGATTTTATGATTACAGATGTCTCGTCAACATCAATCCGCTTTCTTGTAATTTGTAAATTTTTTATTTTAACATTATTGATATTTTGCAGTATTGCATCATTGCTTAAAGATTTTAAAAAATATCCATATTTTGTTTCGTTAAGGATTAAATTTTTAAAATTTATTGAAAAAATTCCAGTAACATGTCCTTTGTTGTTAATCGAATAATTCAGTTTACTCATTAGAATCGTTTTTTCTTTGTGCTTTGGTTTTGAAAAAGTATAATCTTTGGTTCTAAAATCTTTAATTTTAAAGTTCACTATACTCAAGGTCCTAAGAACTTCATGTGGTTCTGAAGTGTGTTCTGCACCGACCATATAACCCTTATCAGGATGAAAATGTACAGGGCCAACATATTGCTGCCCATTGGGTAATAAGAAAACAGTAGATGTTCGTGCAGGTCGTTGATTTTCTATAATAGATTCTGAGATGACCGGTCCATATTTTCTTTTAGCTCTGCTTGAACTTAGATTTATTTCTTGGAGCATCTCAGATGTTTCAAAATACACTTGACAAAATACTTTGATTTCTTGTTCTGTTTTTTCAAACTTAACTTCATAAGAATCTAAAAATTTAATATTTTCATCTTCTTCTATCTTTTGCGGAGACCTTATTGGTTTTGAAAATATTTTAACTCTTTTGTCAGATCCATAATTTGTTTTTAGAAAATCTTTATCAAATTTAAGCTGACCATTAGCAATATTAAAGTTTAACTCAGGATTAGAAGAAACCACCATAAGGACTTTCATAAATTTAGATGTTTGTTGGTTGGACCAGCTATTTTTACCCTTAATATCATTAGTCATTGTTGTGATCTTAATTCCAACTTCAATGTTTGAACTATCAAATAAATCTATTTCTTTAATAAAAATATTTGGTATTTGATTTTTACTCATTATTCACAATCCTCAATATCATCATCAGTTACATTTGTTTGATATATATTTACTTCGCCATCTTGTATATCTTCACACTTAATATCTAATCCTAAATAAATATTTTTATCTTTTAATTTTTTTATACCTCGGCATAAATCAGAATCAGGGATTTCTCTGTCTGTTGCAATACGGAAATAGTTGGCAACTAAGTTTTCATTATCGATAATTTGAAACTCTTCTCCCTCTACCTCACTTTCATCTAACAAAATGTCATTTTCTATTTTGTTCGGAAGACTGGTGAAACTTATTTTTCTGAAGTTTACTTCATCATAATCATATTTGAAAACCTCGACTGATAAAGAATCTTTGTATGAAAATCCATTTTTTTCTAACAAATATAGTAATAATTCACTTTGTTCTAACTTTAAGAATGTATCATCATTTGCTACTTCAGATGTTAGATAATCTCCACTAATATAATCATCTTCGCCCAAGCGACCCAAAGACATTGTAAAATCCAACTCACACTCTATTTGTGGTACATTGTACATTGGACTATTTGATGAAGAAATATATGAAACAGAAGAACTAAATTCTCCCAAAATTGCAGTCGCTTCCCAGCCATTTGCTTTCTTAGAAGAAGGTTTATTGGTTCCAATTGGATTTATTAGAATATTATCATCTTCTGTTGTTGCTTGATCATAATACTTGCTTTCTACACCTGTTATGGTTGTCTGTGGCTTTAAGCTTGGTGTATCAGTTAAAATTCTAACTTTTGCTTCAGTGCTATTTTCAGAAAAGCCGCCTGCTTGTGATTCATAAATAATGTCATCATCAAAAAAAGCATAATAAGTTGGCTTGAGTTCTCCGTTTCTCAAAA
>TARA_R110001599_G_C12275256_1_pt1 | contig 15483 bp, 11 predicted proteins | sample TARA_R110001599 | Tara Oceans TARA_R110001599 (sample SAMEA4398360) | marine metagenome | biome: Polar Biome; feature: [MES] marine water layer (ENVO:01000295) within the mesopelagic zone...; material: water (ENVO:00002006), including particulate matter (ENVO:01000060) such as...... | reverse complement strand
GCAGCAACTATCATCTTCTGGATCAATCAATGAGTCCTGAGCCTAGATTGTTATGGAATTCTAAGTCATCACAGTTTAGATTTTGTGATAAATCTAAACTCAAAACTGAAAGAGCCAAATGCGCGTTGCTAAAGAAATTGTCCAGAAGAATCGCGAGACCGTGGTGAAAACAGCTTCACGGTTGTTTCGCAAACATGGCTATGAAGGCATCGGGATAGCACCCTTGATGAAAGAAGCAGGATTGACCAACGGGGCCTTCTACAAACAATTCGATAGCAAGGAGGCGCTCGTTCTCGAAGCCACTGAGCAAGCTCTGGTCGAAGGCAGAGAGGCGTGGAAGGACACATTAGCGGGCGCCGACGGGGACCTGATAAAGACTCTTAAGATTTGGTATCTGTCCCAAGATCACATCACGCGTCGCGATCTTGGATGCAGTTTTTCAGCGTTGGCGCATGAAGCACCACGACACGGCGCGGACATGCAAACGCTTTTTGCTAAGGCCATTGAACAGCATCTCTCCTTGCTGGACAGTTACGAACTCATGGATCGTGATGAAGCCTTACGAATGTTCTGTAGCCTTGTGGGTGGCCTGACATTGGCGCGCGCGGTTGGTAATACTCAACTGCAAGCGGACATCGTAAACGCCCTGATACAAGATCCTGTCTCGAACCAGTGACGCACTGTTAGCGGTTTGGTTATCACAAAGGTCAAAAATCGTGCCCGATTTTTTTACGATCTTTAGGTAAAGCAGTTCGCTTCAATGGCACTGATGTGGTGGCACGGGCTAAGGCCCGCTCACTAAGATTCGATCACACTTTCCCAAGATTTAAAACGAGGCTGCGCCAGAGATCCGCTCTAAAACATCCAGTTTTCCTAATGATTGCCCCTGAATTTTACAAAGTGAATATTTCTGCTTGTATAGATTACGAACATAATCTAAATGAGGGAAGTTCCATTTTTCAAGGCAAAACAATGCACCCTTCATATCCGCTCAATGCACTTTCATTCACAGGCATCCGCAACAGAAAATCAACGCCGACATTTTTCACTCGTCTAATTTCGGGAACTGCAGCAAAGACGCTCTTGGCGGCAACAACCGGGCTGATGATGGGCGTTCAAGCACAGGCAGGCGACTTGGCGGAATTTGAAGAGAGCGTTTCGCATCACACCGTGGCGACATCTGGCGCGAAAATCCACTATGCGCAAAAAGGCAGCGGCGAGACCGTGTTGTTTATTCACGGGTTTCCCGACCATTGGTTGACTTGGTGGCAACAAATGGAAGGCCTGTCTTCGGATCACCGCGTCGCGGCGATGGACATGCGCGGATTTAATCTAAGTGATCAACCCACCGCACCTGAAGCCTACGAGATCACCAAATTGATAGCTGATGTTGATGCGGTTATCCAAGACCTTGGCGGCGGCCCAGTGACATTGGTCGGCCACGATTGGGGTGGTTTCGTCGCTTGGAACGTTGCAATGCAGCGCCCCGATCTTGTCACCCGCCTTGCAATCGTCAATATCCCGCATCCGTGGGCTTTGGCACAGGCGCTCTCGAGCGATCCCGCCCAGGCTGAGGCGAGCCAATATGTTGATTTTTTCCGTAGCCCGGCCGCCGTCAAGGCAATCACCCGCGAGCAAGTCAGCGCTTGGGTAACCGATCCAGATTTCGCTATCCGCCATGATCAAGCGATGGAACGGTCGAATCTAGATGCGATGTTGAATTACTACCGGGTACTTTATCCGCAACGCCCCTACAGCCCCTACGAGACACCCGCGCTGAAAATAACAGCGCCGACACTTGTCGCCTTCGGAACGCAGGATCCGTACTTGCTCGTGTCTGGGCTTAATAGCACTTGGGACTATGTCGATGCGCCGGTCACGCTTTCAGTTTGGCCCGACGCTGGACATTTTGCACAGCACGATCAGCCCGAACGGCTCACCCGTGTTTTGCGTGATTGGATCGCTGCCAACTAAGCCGAAGATCAACAGTTTTACTCTTAAGAAAGGATTTCCCAAATGGGCAAGCCCAGAATTCTGATCACCGGCGCGACCGGTGTCACAGGTGGCCATGCTATACGGCAACTGGCAAAAACGAATTTTCATCTGCGCGCCTTAGTTCGCCGAAAGGACGAGCGAAGCGAAGCGCTTGAAAAAATGGGTGTCGAAATTTTCATCGGTGACATTGGTAATTTTGACGATGTTCGCACTGCGTTGACCGATGTCGATAGAGCCTATTTCGTCTACCCTATTCGGCCGGGGCTAGTGGAGGCCACTGTTCAATTCGGACAGGCCGCGCTTGAAGCAGGCGTCGGCTATATCGTCAACATGTCGCAGATTTCCGCGCGGCCTGACGCCACCAGCAAGGCGGCCTTCGCTCACTGGCTTTCCGAGCGGGTTTTGGATCGCACCGGCATCAAAGTTACCCATCTTCGCCCAACCTTTTTCGCGGAGTGGATGACACGGACGGCGCCGATGCTGGCACGCGCCAACGTAGTTTACTTGCCCTTTGGAGGCGGACAGCACGCGGCGATAACTGGCACGGATCAAGGCGATGTGATTGCCGCGTTGCTAGCCAACCCTGAAGCGCACGCAGGAAATACCTACACATTAGTTGGTGCTCAGGAGTCAACTCCAAGCGAAATGGTTGCAAAGTTGGGGCAAGTTATCGGTAAGGATTTGACATATCAGCAAATTCCCGCATCTGCGTTTTGTGATCCGATCAAACAGCAAATTCGCGACCAGAACCCAGATCGAAGTGAAGCAGAATTAGCTACGCCGCTGGCCGATATTGATTTTCTTGCTCAGCATTTGACTGAAGTCGCCAAAGACTATTCAGAAGGCAAGTTTGCTGGATTGAACACTTCAGTTGCAGATATTACCGGTAGGCCTGCGCAGACGCTTGAGATGTTTTTTCAGGAAAATAGAGCCGTGTTTGAATTCGTATAACTGCTCCGTTCAGACATCGAGCGCGGTGGGTGACCAAGCATTCAGTCCAGAAATAATAGTGGCCACTATTCATAATTTCAAGAGCCCCATCTGGCTGGGTATATTTTCTGATATTACTAGAAAGTAGAGTCACCCTCCGAACCGCTAACTCCCGGTAGAGAATAATCCAGAATGAACGTTCACGAAAAAAAAGTCGATCTTAAACAGCAAAAAAGTGTCGTATATTTGCTTGCCGGACTAGCAGCACTTGGAACCTTATCTACAAATATTATCCTTCCGTCTTTTCCCTCTATCAGTGCTGATTTGAATGTTCCAAGTATCCGCTTGAGTTTGACCCTTAGTGTTTTCTTTTTGGTATTCGCAGGCGGGCAACTGCTAGTCGGGCCACTGTCAGATCGCATTGGGCGCAGTATCCCCGTTGTCGTCGGTCTCGTCGTTTTTGTGATTGGGTCCCTGATCTGCTCGATGGCCCAAGACTTCAACATGCTTCTTGCAGGGCGTGTTGTGCAAGCAATTGGCGTATGCGCAGCCTCCGTTCTATCCAGAGCAATCGCGCGTGATCTGTTCGAGGGGCCCTCGTTGATGCGGGCAATGTCGTTTATGATGATTGCCTCCGCCGCTGCGCCTGGGTTTTCGCCTCTATTTGGCGCCATGCTAGAGAGAACTCTGGGTTGGCCCGCAACGTTTATATTCACAGCCGTATGCGGTGCAGTAATCGGTGGTATTTACTTATTCACCATTGGAGAGACGCATGTCCCTCAAGTCTGCGCCTCCAAGCGAAAACAAGGGGCGTTTTTGTCATACGTCAGCGTCGGTACGTCCAAGACATTTCTTGGCCCGACGCTTGCCTCGGCGTTCATCATGGGAGGGCTATTTGGCTTCTTTTCGGCAGCACCCAGTATATTGCTGGGACAAATGGGGCTGTCTACGCTTGGTATAGGCTGGTTTTTTGCTGCAACTGTCTTCATCGTCTTCGCAGCAGGGGCTGTTGCGTCTCGCTTAGTAAAACAGTCTTCGTCAACGTTGGTTTCAGTCGTTGGATTAATTATCGCAATTTTTGGTGGGTCCGGTCTCATCTTATCGGCGCTTTTGAGTGATGAAAATTTGATATATTTCACACTCGCAACGGCTGTGTTTCTTTTTGGCATGGGATTATCCCTACCACTTTGTACAGCTCAGGCACTTATACCTTTTGCCCACCTAGCGGGAGCGGCATCTTCCCTGCTTGGTTTTTTCCAGATGATGGGGGCAGCGATAGCGACTGGCCTTATTGCCATACTATCTACCACACCCAGCGTTTCGTTGGGATTGGTGCAGGCCGTAGGATGTCTGCTAGGGCTCATTTCCCTCCTATTTAGCCTGTCATCTACCAATAAAAAACAAACCAGCAAATCAATCGGGTATTCATCAAGCGTATCAATCTAGTACTACAGTTGTAATTATGAGGAGAATCATGATGCTCCTCCTGCTAAGCGCATCAGGAGAATCACGATTTGCTCGATTTCGCCGACAACCGGCGCTCCAAACTATCCGACAAGGTGGATCAGTTTAGAAAGCTCGCTCTGCCGTTTGGGCAAATTGATTGTTTCGGTCGCGACCAACCTTTCCCCTGCAAAGGCATGGACTTCTGTCTCAACCCCATTTTTGCCGTGGGAAGTAACCAGCCTGTCATAGCGCATAAGCCCGCCTAACCCCTGAAGCTTCATACCCAAAAGATCGGACCAGAACCGCGGTGGCGCAGCGTCGGGGGCAGGAACGCCACAGATGCTACTTGCCGCGACCTGAGCCTGCATCATAGCATTGTGGATCGTCTCAATACGGATCCGACCGCCAAGATAGAGATTTTCGGCTGCGGCACAGTCGCCAATTGCGTAGATGTCAGGATCCGAGCTTCGCATGGCCTCATCGACAATGATTCCGTTGCCGCAAAGCAACCCGGCCTGGACGGCCAAACCTTGATTTGGTACGGCCCCGATACCGACCACAATCAGATCTGCCGCCACCTCTTCACCGTTTTCCAGAATGCAGGCACGAGCGCGCCCCTCAACGCCATCAATGTGGGCCAATCTGGCGTTCAAAGCGAAACGAACGCCTGCGGCCTCAAGCTGTCTCGTGATAACATTGGTGGCCGAAGGTGTAGCGACCCGCGCCATCACACGTCCAGCGGCTTCTATTACCGTGACCAGCTTTTCTTGCGCAACAGCAGCTGAGGCGACCTCCAGCCCGATCACACCGCCGCCAAGGATGGCCACCGATTTAGCGCTGCGCAGTGCTTTGTGCAGTTGCCCAGCGTCGGACAAGTTACGCAGATAGCACACATTGCTCAGGTTTGCCCCTGGACAGCGTAGGCGCCGTGCGCTGGACCCTGTCGCAAGAATAAGCGCGTCATAGGGATAACGATCGCCAGTTTTTGTCTGGACGGTCTTGGCAGCCCGATCTATTGCGACCACTTTTTGGCCGATTTCTAAGGTGATATTGCTCTTTGAAAAAAACGCCTCAGGTTTCAATGGCGTCGCGGCAGGCGGCTGGTCCTTTGCAAGAAAAGTTTTCGACAGTGGCGGCCTTTGGTAGGGCGTGACGGATTCCGCGCCCAATATCACAACCTGCCCCTCAAAGCCCAGCTGACGCAGCGCCGATGCAACATTCACGCCAGCGGTTCCGGCGCCGACTATCACGATCTCATCCAAGTGGTCCTCCATTTCAGTCTCACGGCGTTTGGTCATATCAGGTTATGCGCCTGTGCTTCGGTGACCGCTTGCACTCGGCTTCGCACGTTTAGATCCGCGAATATTTTTCGCATGTGCCATTTCACGGTATCTTCACGCACCAAAAGCCGGTCGGCGATCTGCTTGTTGGACAGACCTTTTTGGACGTACTGCAAAACTCTGATCTGTTTTGACGATAGCGTCGTTCCCCCCTGCTTTGTGTTTTCTGTCATTAGGGTCTGGGCTAGCACAAGCTGATTGCCTGTTTCGATTTCCTGTGCCGAAATACCAAGTTCCAGCTCTGCAAATGCAGCTTCGCTGGTGATAGCTAGCCCCACCAACAGATCGCGCGTATCTCTAGCCGTCTGGTAGCACCCCAACTGCACAACCATCTCATACGCCTCGATAGCAACCTTTAGAGCGACCGGGATTGACCCTGATGCAGCATGTGCAGCCGCAGCGCACATCAATGCGCGCACTTTCAGGCGACCGGCATCGATTGCGCGTGCGGTGCGACCCGCTTCATTCGCATTCTTCACCGCCAGACTGTATTGACCTTTGCCTAAGGCCCCCAAGGCCCGCAAAATAGATAATTTTGCACGCATCTGCCGTGCATGGGTACCAGAAAAAACTGGATTACTCTCCTTCGGGACTGCTTGATCGAAACCTTGTATCCCCTCGGCCAGGTACAGTTCAGCAATCTCCATCCGGATAAGGACTTCCAGACGGTTTAGTTTTCTTTCCAAGGCCAGTGAGCGCACCCGCTCAAGCTGGGCCAGAGCCCCGCGTGGATTGTTTGTTCTCCGTCGCCATGCCGCAGTCACGCGGCAAACGCGATAAAGAACATCCGTGACCCCATGCTTGACCGCGAAATCCAAATAGTTTTCGACTAAACTGTCAGAGAACTCCAACTTCCCCAACTCGAATAATGCTTCGGCTTCGAAGGCGATGAGCATTTTGGCCGAGAATGACGTGCGCTTGGCCTGAACGCTCGGATCGATTCGCGCCGCCTCGATTAAGCGCTGTGCACCATGCATATCACCACGATTTAAGGCCGCCTGGATTTCAGCGGCATGTAACCAGCCAAATGCATATCTCTGACGACCGGCGGAATTGACCGGGTGCGCGAGCGCCAAGAACCCGCTCAATTCTGAAAACCGGCTTTGGCTGGCCATTATGAAAGCCAGGCAGGTTAGGGCCGCCCCTTTTCCCACAACGCTTGTTTCGCCGAATTCAGCAATCCAGTTCATACAATTTGTTTCACTGAGCTGCAGATCATCGTGGGTTGCGTAGCCGATAGCCCGAACCAGTTGCCGCCAACCCCGGTCAATTCGCGTGGGGTCATTGGTACGAACTACAGGCATTTCGTTCAGGAGCATTTCCGCTTCCGAAGCCTCCTGACTGAAAAAGAGGATCCATGCATAGGCAACTGTGATAACTGGGTTGTTCCGCAGGTCTCGTCTCGGGAATTGCATTAGCCAGGTTCGTAGTGCTTCAATCTCACCCTGACGCAGAGCCAGATCAAGCATAATATCTTCACTCAACCCGTGTGCCCAACGATGGTCGCCAGCACGCAATGCCAAGTTGACCGCCTGCTGAAATTCACGGCGTCGCCAATGCCAAAAGGCGGCTCGCTTCAAGATGTAGGATACCCTCTCGGGCGAGCGGGCTAAGAATCGATCCTGAAAGTACCCTCTCAAAGCCGGATGAAGTATAAACAGGTCTGCATGGGACTCGCTCCTTCGCAACAAGTTATGTTCGAAGGCAATCTCTCCGATGAGCGAAGCCGCATCATTTGTCTTGAAAACGTAGTTGTAGCTTTCGCTCGAAGCCGGGTCGATTACCGCAGTTTTTTCAAGAAATCTGAGATGCTTTTCTGTCAGAGTCGGCACAATCTCCTCCAGAAAAAAGCGTTTTGTCTCGGGCCACCTGCTAGCCTTGTCATCTGGATATCGTGTGCGGCTCATGATCTTGCAGAGCGCTGGCCACCCCTTGGTCTCACGCATCATGTCGTCAGCAGTGAGCGCCGTTTCAGTATTTAGAAACGTAGTGACTTCTTCCTTGGCAAAGGAAAGATCATCGGCAAACATCTCCCGCACGCTCGTTTGAAGCGCGAGGTGGGCGAGTCCATGCTGCGATACCGCAGCAAAGGCAAAGTAAATGTTGCGGGGTGATTCGACTGCGAGCTCCTCAAGACACCTGACAAACCCGCCGCCATGATCCAAATCATCGACACAAATCAAAATTGGCGATGCGCACAGCGTATCAGCCTGCCAGATCGCAGTGGCCAACTGCTGAGTATCTTCCGGTATCGGGATTTCTCCGTCTTGCGTAGATGAGTAGATCTGATCGAAAATCGCTGCCACCAAGGCCGCCTCGTCTTCATACCCAGCCGCCAAAGAAACATATGCATAGCGGTAGCCCCGTCCCGCGAAGTAAAGGCAGTTTTGCGCCAATAATACCGATTTCCCATAGCCTCGCGGCCCACGGTAAATCAGCGCCCGCATATCAGGCTGCGCGTGAAACGTGAGGTTGGTTCGCGTAGCACAATTTTCAGAGATAGCGCTGACCTGCGCGAACACGCGCGCGCGGCGCGCACCGCTTAGCAAGGCAGGTATATCGGTCTTATTGCCAGGCATTCTCTCCCCCAAACAAGCGTACAAACCTGTGACCGCCTGATACTCCTCACCCTAAAATGGAAAAGCAGAAGGCCAAACTACACTTTAGTGTAGTTGCGACAAGCGAGACAACTGGCATTTTAGTCTGATGCTTTCGCTATCGGTCGGAAAATCCGTCGCAAAGGGCTGCAAAATTACCGGGAACCGAAGCGGTTGGTGGCATTTTCAGGGAGGAAATACACATGTCCATTGTCCCAAGAGAACCGGGATCCATCACGGAATACGTCGACAAAAAGCGTTATCTCTGGATGCTTTCAGTCATTTGGCCCGCAACCCCGATCATCGGCCTCTATCTGGTTGCGCAAACGGGATGGAGCATCTGGTACGGGCTTGTTCTCTTTGTTTGGTACGCGCTGGTTCCGCTATTTGATACCATGTTCGGCGAGGACTTCAACAACCCACCGGAAGAAGCTGTCGAGGCTCTGGAGAAAGACCGTTATTATCGTGTCCTGACCTACATCACAGTGCCTATGCACTATGCAACTCTTTTGGTGTCAGCCTGGTGGGTTAGCACGCAGAACATGTCATTGCTCGAGATCATTACTTTGGCCTTTTCGCTGGGAATTGTGAACGGTCTTGCCTTAAATACCGGGCACGAGTTGGGCCACAAGAAAGAAACGTTTGACCGTTGGATGGCCAAACTGGTGCTCGCGGTTGTGGGCTACGGTCATTTCTTTATCGAGCATAATAAAGGCCACCATCGCGATGTGGCGACGCCTGAAGACCCGGCAACTGCACGGATGGGCGAAAACATCTACAAGTTTTCAACCCGTGAAATCCCGGGTGCCTTCCGCCGCGCATGGTCACTCGAAGAGGAGCGTCTGTCGCGCCGCGGCAAAAGTCCTTGGAGCCTTGAGAACGAGATCCTGCAGCCAATGCTAATCACGTTCGCCCTCTATGTCGGACTGTTGGCCTTCTTTGGTCCGCTGATGTTGGTGTTTCTGCCCATTCAGATGGCCTTTGGCTGGTGGCAACTGACCAGTGCCAATTTCATCGAGCACTACGGGTTGCTGCGCGAAAAACTGGACAACGGCCGCTACGAACATCAGAAACCCCACCATTCGTGGAACTCGAACCACATCATGTCGAACCTGATCCTGTTCCACCTCCAACGCCACTCTGACCACCATGCTCACCCGACGCGGTCCTACCAGTCACTGCGCGATTTCATGGACCTGCCGGCGCTGCCCACGGGCTACCCAGGTATGTTCTTCATGGCGATGGTTCCAGGTTGGTTCCGCGCGGTCATGGACCCGAAAGTTGTGGATTGGGCGAAGGGTGATCTGAGCAAGATCCAGATCGACGAGGGCAAGCGCGACTACTACGAGGGCAAGTTCGGAACGATCGGTGTGACACCGGGAAATTCGGGACCAATCGCTACCGAGTAACCTACTAATCCATCCCGTAAGGGCTGCCTTACAGCCGCCCCCTGGAAGGACAGATAGGCCAAGCGACAACCACAACGATACAGCCGCTCGAAGCGCTTGCTGCATAAAGCTGGTTGGACAGCAATGTACGACCTAATCCCGGCCGCGTGAAACGTTCTACGTGGTGCCGTACTTTGCCGATGAACAACGGAAATAGGAAACGCGATATGGCAAAATACATATGCCCCGATTGCAAGTACGAGTATGACGAATTCAAAGGCGATCCTCATGAAGGTTTTCCAGCGGGTACGCCCTGGTCGCAAATTCCGGAAGAATGGTCCTGTCCGGATTGCGCCGTTCGCGACAAGGTAGACTTTGAACTGGTTAAAGGATCCGGTGTGCCTCTTGTTGCGGCAGCACCGGCTCCAACGATGCCGGCTGCACCCGCTACCCCGACTGAAGTTGTGGTGACAACCGTCCCGCTGCCATCATCCCAAAAGGCACCTCCAAAGGTCGCTGCGGCTGACGCCAAACCTTTCGTGAAATGGATATGCATCACTTGCGGCCATATTTATGATGAGGCGCTTGGCGACGATTATGACGGCTTCGCGCCGGGAACCCGTTTTGAAGACATCCCCGACGATTGGTGCTGCCCAGACTGTGGCGCAACCAAAGAAGACTACGTGTTGTATCAAGAAAAATGATTGTTGCGGAGCATACGAAAAGCAACCTCTGAAAACAGAGGAAAGGGGAGGTGGAAAATGAATATTTACTCAGGAAAAGATACTGATGACGCACTGCCGGTCGCAACAAGAATGGAAGACGTCTTTGAAGCGCAACGTAAAGCTGGTCTGATACGCAGAAGCAGCTTTGATCGTAAGGCCCGGATTGTGCAGTTGGACCGGCTGAAAACTGCAATTCTGCGCCGCGAAGATGATATCGTCGCCGCCTGTTTTGCAGATTTCAAAAAGCCAGCTGCCGAGGTCAAGCTGACCGAAATATTTCCGGTCCTGCAGGAAATCTCACATACCAAGCGCCATTTAAGAAGCTGGATGAAGTCCAAACGCGCGATGCCCACATTGGGCGTTTTGGGCACGAAGGCTCGAATTCGACCAGAGGCAAAAGGCGTCTGCCTGATCATCGCTCCCTGGAACTACCCTTTTCAACTCGCTCTTGGGCCGCTTGTTTCCGCGCTGGCCGCGGGCAATAGCGCAATCATCAAGCCCTCTGAGCTGACACCGCGAACTTCTGCGCTGATTGCTGATCTTGTGGCCGAAACGTTTTCTCCTGATCTGGTCGCCGTATTCGAAGGTGACGTAGCCGTTTCAACAAAGCTGCTGGGCCTTCCCTTCGATCATATTTTTTTCACCGGTAGCCCGCAGACAGGTAAAATTGTAATGGCCGCGGCGGCAAGCTCGCTAGCATCTGTCACGCTGGAACTGGGCGGCAAATCCCCCACAATCGTTGGCCCAAGCGCGAATATCACAAAGGCAGCCCGCAATATCGTTTGGGGCAAGTTTGCCAACAATGGTCAGACCTGCATCGCACCGGACCACGTGTTTGTGCACCGTGACATTGCAGTAAAGTTCAATGACGCGGTGAAAAAAGAAATCTCGCGAGTTTATGGGAAGACGCCCGAAGCCCAAAAGACGACTCCCGATTATTGCCGCATCGTGAATGAGCGTCATTTCAACCGCGTTAGCCGTCTGATTGAGGATGCGAAATCCAAGGGTGCAAAAATCACACTCGGCGGCCAGACCGACGCTGCCCAAAACTTCATCGCGCCGACGCTGATTTCCAATGTGACCGTAGATATGGATGTCAGCCGGGAAGAACTGTTCGGTCCGATCTTGCCGATTATCGAATATGAGGACATCGACAAGGTGATCCACCAGATCAACGCAAAACCGAAACCTTTGGCACTTTATGTTTTCGACAAAAGCAAAACTCTCATTAACGAGATCCTCACCCGAACCAGCTCCGGAGCGGTTGGGATTAACCTGACCGTTGTGCATTTCCTGCATCCCAACCTGCCGTTCGGCGGCGTGAATAATTCCGGCATTGGTGCTGCACACGGGGTTTACGGCTTCAGGGCGTTCTCGCATGAAAAGTCAGTTTTGCAAGACCAACACTCGATCACGCACCTGCTGTTTCCGCCCTACACCGGCCTTGTGAAGCGGCTCATCGACATTGTCGTAAAGGTGCTGGGCTGATCAGTCACGCTTTGTGCAACTACGAATAGGAAGATATTCTCCATGTATGATTACATCATCGTAGGCGCCGGATCTGCCGGCTGTGTTCTGGCCAACCGCCTATCCGCTGACCCCTCCAAGCGTGTCGCTCTATTGGAAGCCGGGCCGCGTGACAAAAGCCCGCTGATTCATATGCCGGTCGGTATCGCAGTTTTGGCCAACAACAAAAAACTGAACTGGGCATTCAATACCGAACCACAACATCAGCTGGAAAGCCGCAGGCTGTTCTGGCCGCGTGGCAAGACATTGGGTGGATCATCGTCGATCAACGCAATGGTCTATATCCGAGGCAGCAAAGCGGATTACGATGGCTGGGAAGCGGCTGCTAAATCATCTGTTTGGGGGTGGGAACGGGTCTCACATCTTTTCAAGAAACTGGAAGACAACCATCGTTTTGGCAACAACGAGCATCACGGTTCAGGCGGAGAGTTGTCTGTCAGCGAGTTGCAGACCGTTAACCCCCTTAGCCGCTCTTTCGTCAAAGCCGGTCGCGAACTGCAAATTCCCCATAACGATGATTTCAATGGTGCCGCGCAGGAAGGTGTGGGCCTCTACCAGGTTACGCAGAAGAACGGCCGCCGCTGGAGTTCGGCCAGGGCATTTCTTGAAGGCGCGCTCGAACGTTCGAACTTGGAAGTCATCACTGATGCACGGGTAACCCGCGTGGTTATGGACGGTCACCGCGCGACTGGGGTGTCGTATAAAAAGGGCGAGGACTACACTCAGCTTCGTCTGAAGGGCGGCGGTGAGGTGTTGTTGTCGGGCGGTGCTGTAAATTCCCCGCAGCTGCTGATGCTCTCGGGTATCGGGGCGGCGGACGAGCTGAAAGAGCATGGGATTCCCCTCATCTACGATCTTCCGGAAGTAGGCAAGAATCTGCAGGACCACCTGGACATCACGATCATGAGTGCCGCAAATTCGCGCAAGCCGATTGGCGTGGCGTTAACTTTCCTGCCACGTGCCATTGGCGGGATCTTTTCGTATATCTTCGGGCACAAGGGCTTTCTGACCAGTAATGTCGCGGAATCCGGGGGGTTTGTTAAAAGCACACCCGATCAGGAACGCCCCAACCTGCAGTTCCACTTTCTGCCGACGTTTCTCAAGGATCATGGCCGCAAGACCGCCCTTGGGTATGGCTACACGCTGCATATCTGCGACCTACTTCCCAAAAGCCGTGGCCGGATCGGGCTGAAAAGCCCGGACCCGATGGATGATCCGCTCATCGATCCCAACTATCTGGATGACCCCCAAGATTTGCAAACCATGATTGCGGCGGTCAAGATCGGGCGGCGGATTTTTGACGCACCAGCCATGGCTGCGCACTGCAAGCACGAGGTTGTTCCCGGTTCGGCGGTACAAAGCGACGAGCAGATCGCTGCCGACGTCCGTAAGCGGGCCGAGACGATCTATCACCCGGTGGGCACCTGCCGGATGGGATCTGACCCCCAGTCTGTGGTCGACCCTGAGTTGAAAGTTCGCGGTGTCGACGGTCTTCGCGTGATCGACGCCTCCATTATGCCACGACTGATTGCGGGCAACACAAATGCGCCAACCATGATGATCGCCGAAAATGCCGCCGACATCATTTTGGGGAAGGTATGTGCAATTGTCTGACCTAGCCCAACACACGGGGACACAATCCGCCCCTTGCAAAAACTGCCCTGGAAATTGTTGCAGCACATCCAAGCTGAATGAACATAGTTCCGAAGGTGGTGAAACAGATCTTTCAAACACCGCGAAAAAACGGCGCAATGAACACGAAAGAACGGAATCGATGATCGGCCAAATGATGCAGATGCCCCTTACTATCAGCTCATTGATAGATCATGGCGCCCGCTACCACAGCGATACTGAAATCATCTCAATTGAAACGGACAAGACCAAGACCCGCAACAGTTGGACCAGTATTGCAAAACGCTCGCGCCGGCTGTCGTCGGCTTTGTCTAAAATGGGGATCCGACATGGCGACCGGTGCGCCACAATCGCCTGGAACAATGCGCGCCATCTGGAATGCTATTTCGGAATTTCCGGCGGCGGTATGGTGTGCCACACGATCAACCCGCGTTTGTTCGCGGAGCAATTGGTCTATGTAATCAACCACGCAGAGGACAAGGTCATCTTCGTCGACAAGACTTTTCTGTCTATCGTGGCCAAACTGCGAGAGCACCTGACGACGGTAGAAGTCTTTGTTCTGTTGAGCGCACATGATGAGGAGGCCGCCGCACAAGTGCCTGGCCTGGTATTCTATGATGATCTGATTGCACAGGGTGATCCGGATCACCCCTGGGTAGAGGTCGATGAAAACGACGCATCCAGCCTGTGCTATACCTCGGGCACCACCGGCAATTCAAAGGGCGTTCTTTATTCGCACCGTTCGACCGTCCTGCATTCGCTTGCCGCAGCCTTGCCAGATGCATTGAACTTTTCGGCCCGCGATACACTGCTGCCGGTTGTCCCGATGTTTCATGTCAATGCCTGGGGCGTGCCCTATGCCGCAGCGATGGTTGGTGCAAAGATGGTTCTTCCCGGCCCCGGTCTGGATGGAGACAGCCTAGCAGATTTGATCGATGATGAGGCAGTAACCGTAGCACTTGGTGTGCCGACTATCTGGCGGGGTCTGTTGGCTGCGCTGGCAAAGAAAGGCTCAAGCGCCAAGAGCCTGAAGCGCACGGTCATTGGCGGCTCTGCCTGCCCCCCGTCGATGATTACTGAATTCCGCGATAAATATGGCACCGAAGTCGTGCATGCTTGGGGCATGACGGAGACCTCCCCGCTGGGTTCCGTAAACGCGCTGCTGGAACGCCATACAAACTTGTCGGTCGAAGAGCAGGCAAAGGTTCGTGAAAGCCAGGGGAGGCCACCTTTCGGGGTCGAGTTGAAGATCATCGATGAACAGGGCGATCTCCTGCCAGAGGATGGCACCTTGCAAGGTCACCTGATGATCCGGGGCCACTGGATTGTGTCAAACTATTTCCGCTCGGATCGCGACACCGCGCTGACGACGGACGGCTGGTTCAACACTGGCGATGTGGCGTCGATCAACGCCGAGGGCTTTATGACGATCCGCGACCGCGCCAAGGATATCATCAAATCAGGCGGAGAGTGGATCTCGACCGTCGAGTTGGAAGGGATAGCCGTCGCGCATCCGGCAGTGGCCGACGCCGCAACCATTGCAGCCAAGCATGAAATATGGGGCGAACGTCCGGTGCTTCTGGTTGTGAAAACCCCTAATGTAAAGATTTCCGAGGCGGAGATCATTACCTTCTTCGAAGACAAGGTCGCGAAGTGGCAAATCCCCGACAAGGTGATCTTTGTGGAAGGGCTTCCGCGAAATGCCACTGGAAAAGTGTTGAAAAACAGGCTGCGTGAAGAGCACGGAAGTATTCTGATCGACTGAAGCACCACGCCGGGGCCCAAAGGTCATTTGGTCCTTGGCGCGGTTTCGTCAAAGCGGTTTCGGAAAAAGAATAGTTGGAATGGTTGACACTTGTCACTTGGCACTTAATTAGGTTCTTCCTCACTTTGTGTGGAGTGA
>TARA_R110001599_G_scaffold58541_7_pt1 | contig 15489 bp, 19 predicted proteins | sample TARA_R110001599 | Tara Oceans TARA_R110001599 (sample SAMEA4398360) | marine metagenome | biome: Polar Biome; feature: [MES] marine water layer (ENVO:01000295) within the mesopelagic zone...; material: water (ENVO:00002006), including particulate matter (ENVO:01000060) such as...... | reverse complement strand
TCCGGAGCAGTCTCTCTACATAAGTCACAATCAATACATTGTTCATCCACATAAAACTTACCTTCGACATTTTCTGCCCACTTATCCTCTTTATCAGCCATAGTTAATATATTTAGAGTGCGCAAGCGCCTGATTCACAACCTTCTTCAACATTTTCTTGACTATCTATGCTCTGCTTATCGCCGTCATCGGTATTAAGATAATACCCAGTTCTCCAGCCTAGCTTATATGAAAGCAGCAGCTCTTTAATAACTTTTGAGTCAGGTAAAGCGCCATTTTCGTAATGATCATAATTATAATAAACGTTAGCTGAAATACTCATATCAACCCACTTTTGCAAAGCTGCAACAATCTTAATCAACCCGGTATTATCCTCCATATCGTAAGCTAATGTGTATTTGCTCTTGTACGATGAATAGTTTGGTACAATAACAGGCAACGTACGAGCTTTAGATTTCTTATAGGTAATATAAGATCTAATAGGTTCTATGCCATTTGTAGAGCACTGTATTATCGAAGAGCTCTCACACGGCATTATAGCTGATACTGTACTGTGTCGAAGACCATGGTGTTTAATCCGCTCTCTTAGGGATTCCCAGTCCATACTATTTTTTCTTGTAACGAATTCATCAATTTCTTTCTTATAATTATCGATAGGCAACCACCCCTTACTATACTTCGTTTCGTCAAATTTAGGACATGCACCTTTTTCTTCCGCGATAGTGCACGATGAACTTAACAGGTAGTACTGAATCTTCTCCATTAGCTCATCAGCTACATTTGGAGCGTCAGGGTCTTCATATTTAACCCCTTGCTTTGCGAGATATGCAGCAAAGTTGGTAATACCGATACCTAACGATCTACGATTTTTAGTAAAGTTTTCAGCAGCGGGTAAGAAATAATCTTGGTAGTCAATTAGCTGGTCTAAGATACGTACAGTAATATCGCAAACCTTTTCCATTTCTGCATCTGATTGAACCTCTAATACATTAACAGCGGATAGAATACAGATACCTATTTCTGCGTCTTTATCATCTGGGTGCTGCAGGGGTTTAGTCGGGTGTAAAACCTCAACACAGAGATTAGTCATTTTAATATCTGTATCCCAAGCTGATCTTTGATTGCAGTGATCAATATTCATAAAATATATCCTACCCGTCTCAACTCTCTCCTTAACGAATAGAGACATAAGCTTTCTCGCTGATATCGTCTTCTTAAATCTTAAGCTTGTCTTTCTCTCGTACTGCTCGTATAACTCGTCAAAGTTCTCATGTCCGAAAGCATCATAAAGATCCTTAGCCTCATGAGGTGAAAAAAGAGTTATATCTTCATTCTTTAAAAATCTTTTATAGAATAACTCACTAAATTGAATACAATAATCTAACTTACGAACTCGATTATCATCGGTACCGGAATTATTTTTTAGCACCAGCATATCTTCTGCTTCATAATGCCAGAAAGGAAAGTTAACGGTAGCTGAGCCCCCTCTAATACCATTCTGATGGCATGACTTAACCGTTGATTCCATTAGCTTTAAGAAGGGAATGACGCCGGTATGCATTACTTCACCCTTTCTAATAGGCGAGTTAATAGGCCTAATACGACCAATATTCAAACCAATTCCATAACGAGAACCAGTAGCATACCCCGCAGCTGTAGATGAGGAAAATATAGATGGTAATGTATCGTCTATATCTATTAAACAGCATGAAGCATATTGCCGAATCTTACTACGCACGCCAGCCATCAAGGGAGTCGGCAAGTTAATCTTAAACTTAGAAAAGTAATCGTAAGCTTTTTTAACATATGAAATACGGTTATCGTCAGTATACTTACCAAAGCATACCATAGCAATAATCATATACGCAAATTGAGGCGTTTCGTAAATTTTAGTTTCCGATCTATCTTGAATTAGATACTTATCACATAACTGACGCATACCTGCATATGTAAAATTATTATCTCTTGAATGGTCTATATATTCATCAAGTTTATTAATTTCTTTATCAGTATAAAGCATTAGAATATCTTCATCATATACATCATTCTCATGTACGTTTTTATTGATGAAGTCGACTAACTTAGGTGGGTTTTTACCTCCCCATACATCTTTACGCAATTGGTAGGATAGTAGTCTTGACGCGACATACTGGTAGTTAGGATGAGATAAGCTAATAAGATTAACAGTAGAATCAATCAATACATTATGTATCTCACCGGTAGTCATACCTTCCTTCTTCTGTAGATTCGCGTTTATCTCAATATCTGAAGCAGTTACACCTTTAATATCATCGACTGCCCAATTTACTACTCTATGTATCTTGTCTACATCGTATGGGACAGACTCCCCGCTTCTTTTCTTAATATTCATACTAATTTATTTACAATCTTAAACGAGGATTAATAGCTTAAATGCTCCAAATTTTTGAAAGTCGAACTTATTATCATCCAGTTCCAAAAGATGCTGTAAGATCTTACTGTCGTCTTTAATTTCATTAGTAGTTAAGTCAGCAAAATGTTCAAAATCAACGGGATATATATTTTTATTTAAATATGAGTATGAATCTCTGCAAGATATGTTATACTGGTTCAGAATATCACTGTATGTATTAATATTCATTTCTCTCTTTTCCTGCTCTATTAAAGTGTTAGCTAGCTTTTTTGCTGCGGTATTTAATTTTACAAACAGCCCATATAGCGGGAGCACTTTAAATTCACTATTCTTCTCAAACGCAAACAACTGTTTTGAAGGCTTGTATTTATCATTTATCTGCAATCTCTGATTATCATATTCATTCTTAATTGCAAAGCCTAAAAATAAGCAAGGCCTTTCTTCATGAAACGTTTCGAAATCGTCTAAATTTACGGGTATTTCTACTAAAGATATATCAATCATTACATGTTTAACTCACTGACGATCGAACCGGTCTTCATATTGATAGTTCTGATCTTATCACCACCGTGTGGTGTTCTAATGGTTATAGACACGTTATCACCGACTACTACTAAGTTAGTATAATTACCCGGCGGTAATGAATGTGTACGCCGTATGCCTCCTGATTGCACGTCAAATATCTCGACCGTGCTATTTTTTATTCTCGCTGTTAAACTCATGATGTTATTATATATTCTTTTATGAAATTTTCAACGTCAGTATCGGATTTATTATAAGTAAAACTAGTCAATGCTTCGTTAAATGTAGGGTGTTCTTTAAGAATACTGTCCTTACGGAACGTATTCTCTATATCTTCTAGTATTTCCTTAACCGGTATCGCAAAATTATCATCTACATTTAATATTTTTCTAATATCGGTTACACTATATCCCTTTTTTAAGAAGCTTTTTACTTCTCTACATATATAAAGCTTTTTGAGTTTTTCTTCGGAGCCGTACTCTTGTATTTTTTTCTGCAGAAACTCGCCCGAATATACTGTTCGCTTGCCGGTTATTATACATTCTATTTTTTGTGTGCTTGGCATTAACATGATTATAATAAATATTTATATGGAATTCAACAGCTTAGTTAAAAATATCTTAGAAGATTTTAGAGCCCCGACGGATACGAAGAGGCGAACAAAATTATCTTCCGGAAAATATGGTACAGTAAATCCTGTATTAAATGATCCTCACGCTACTAAAGCTATATCAGGGTTTAAAGGTCAATCTGGTGGTAAGGTTAAAACTTTAACATTTAAATTGCCGAAACGTAAGAAGAAAACTAAAAAGCCATCCTAACGCCTTTTTGAATATCAGCGTCAGAAATCTTAGCAGCCTCTTTTTGACCATTTTCAAATTGAAAAATTGGTCTCATTAATTTCATTAAAACCTCTGGGTCATTAAGATCAATTTTTTCATCTACATCAAATCCTGATCCGTTTGAAACGTGTCTTGCGTAGTTGGCGTTATTTGGATTATTATCTTCTGGAGGTGCATATCTATCAATAATTTTATTAATAGTATCGATACCATATTTTTTACCATATGTCCTTAAAATCCTAGCAGAAGCTCTAACTCCCATATGCATATCGCTAAATCTCTCAAATTCTTCACCAGGTTCAGTTACCTCACCATTCCAATTTGTAGGGGAAGTTCGTATATTTCCAGGGTTATTATTAAAGATTGATGCGCTAGCTTGGCTAGCCATTAAACCAGCCGCTAGAGCACCGGTTGCGAATGCCTTACCAAGTTTGCCTTCTTCTATCATTTGTTGACTGTAATATTCTTCAAAGCTTTGCATTATAATATTTATACAAATCTATCGAGAAAGTACTTAGGTAGTATACTCTTACTACGTATAACGGCGTTAAATATAGTAGCATCTAATACATACGTAACGCAGTGATCATCTTTACTTCTAATACCGCGGCCGCATTGTTGAATAAAATTAGATAGCATTTTATTTTGATACCATTGCTTATCCTGCTCGAACATCTTTTTAATTCTATTATCACCTAGCGGTAAATAAGCCGCCTTAACAATTATTTGGAATCTGGCCAAGTCTCCTTTTAAATCTATACCAAGGCCTAGGGAGGGGCTAACAAGTATAGTCGGATCTTTGGATTGTTCATGAGCTTCTAGAATATCTTCATTGGTAGCAGTATCATCGCGAAATAGAAGGCGATTACTAGTAATATTATTTTTAATATATGAAGTTATTAAATTAGTGTGAGTATGTATAATACCCTTATCACCCTTATGTTTAGTGCATATAGCTCTTATCTGCTCTATAACTGATGGTAATGCTTTTTGCAAATTAGCGTGATTTAATTTATTAGTTTTAGAAATATATATTGGCGCCTTTGCCGGGTCGAAAGTACTATCAGATTCAACATACGCATAATTTTTTATACCTAAAGTCTTCGCTAAATTTTTATGATCGATAATAGTAGCTGACATTAATAAAACTTTTTCTGCATATTTAAAGATATATTTTGTCAGAGTGTCTACCTTTAAGGGAGTGACTTTAATATTAAATCTATCTTCTATCTGCACAATATACTCGCATTTAGACCATGTCTCCGATATCAACGATAAAGTCCTGTGTGTATTTTTTAAGTATCTTAACTTTGTTGTTTCACTCTGAGTAAGGCCTGAACGCGATTTATCGTGTATATCGCCTATATGCTCCGATACTATAGTTAGTATTTCATCTACCCACTTCCTTACAGTTTCAGTTTTTGTAGAGGCTAGGGGAAATATTTTTACATTAAACTTGCGTAGCTTTTGTATATCAATTAAAATCGAAAACTGTTTAATAATTTCATCTTCTAATTCAGATGCTTCATCACAAATAATATAATTTTTATGCTTAACATGCCCAGGTAATGATAAGAACATTTTATAATTTAAAGCAGAGAAATCACTTACTAGAGCATTATTCCGGTCATTATGGTAGTCACACTTATGACTCTGCCTATGTTCATCTAAAACTTTTCTCGGCATTACAATCGATTCAAGTTCAACATCAATCGTCGGATCTATGGTACTTTTATAATTACTCTTACCCTTTATTAGCTGTGTATCATCAAACAGAGACTTGTATTGATCCTGTAAAGTTTTAGTTATAGTTAAAGCAAAGGATCCAAAAGGTGGTTCACTAACACACTCTTGCTCATATACAAACCCTCCGGATTGGTCCATCTTAAACGCATCATAGTTTTCTACCATAGCTTTAAAACTACTACTACATTCTCGCGAAACATTAGATAAGGTTTTCGATATGAAGCTCTTACCACTACCGGTAGGTGCGCAGCATATTACAAATTTATCGTCTTCGAATGCTGCTTCAATATGCTTTAGCAGCTTTGATTGCTGCTTACTAGGGCTATAACCCTTAGGGAAGTTAGAAAGAAAGGTATTCGACATATACCTTATTATATACTATACTGCCGAAAGTACAAGCTTAGAACCATGTAATTTACTCGCTGACGATGAATTCATAGTTTTAGCTTTATAATAAAGTGTACTGCCCTGTAGGGTAAAGTCATCTAGATCGTACGAAAACTTTAGGGAGTTAGGGCCAGTTTCATGCCTGTAAGGGTAAGGTATTTCATAAATTTTATGATCACCCTTTTCTGTTTTAAGTGTAAAATTAAAATGAAACTCTTTAAATCTAAACAATATTAGTTTACCCCTTTTAACCGTCTTGCCATTTTCAATAAAAAATACAATATCTCGTAAAAGGAAATTATTAATTTCGTTTTCTATAGTTTCAATTTTAGTCATTTGCCCATAAATTGGTTTTTCTCTTCAACAGTCATTCCAAAGAGAGTGTTATTAAAGTATTCCCAAAAATCATCCTTTGGGATGGTCTTTATAAGATCGCAGTTGTCCATGCTAATCATTCTCCAATCTTGCATAAAAATATCCCAAGCTAATAATAAATTTTTAGATTCGGGATTATATTTTGGCGGACCCGATGGCGGTTTGTAATTTAGTGTTGTACGGCCGTTAACAGAGTTTAAGATAGACTGGTCTAGAGTACATAACATATTACGAAAAGCTGCAGCTCTTCTCTTAGCAAATCTTATTTCACAAACATTATTAGCTAGTGTTTGCTTCAAGCTTAGTAGACCAATTTTAGCCATCTACTTCTTTTTGCTCTTCTTTAAAGGTTTACAGATGCCAAATAATCTCTGTTCGTTTAAGAACATTCCTTTACGAATTTTACCATACCCATCAATTTCCATATTTGCTACAGGCGCTCCTTTATCATTTGGAAACATTACAATATCGCCTTTTTTAGCGTATTTAACTTCGGGGCCAGCTAGGACTATTTTACCTTTCCGCCAAGCCTTACTCAAGGTATTTGTAGGTACAAAAATACCACCTCTTTCGATCATATCGCCCGCGCCGTCAGAATCTTCGTCGATAAATTCAATAAGAACAATATCATCAAAAACAAACGATAGATTAAATTCGTCACCGAGCCCAAAGTCACCGTCACTGTGACCCTCGAGATCAATTAAACTTCTCTTTGTTGCTAAATTATCAATACTTGCTTGTGCCATATAGATTATTTACAAAGATAATCTTCAAGTTCAAGAAGCTTTTTATATTCTCGCTCACTGTAAAATTCCGGTACAATAGTTTTTTCTTCTTTAGCCTTCTTCTCCTTTTTAATTTTTTTAAGATAGTTCAGCCTTTTAAATTTTAGCCTAGGTAGTATAGAATAGATATAGTTGTATTGAGATATCTTATCATCGAATAAATTCCAATACTTGTTAGTTGTTTCGTTCACATATTCGTTTAACTCTTTCGAATACATGCTTGTCCATCTATTAACCATGAATAGATTAAACTGTGACTCATCATCACAGTTCATATCTATTCTCTTCTTACTAAAAAGTAAGCTATTTATATACTGGAATATTGTCACAGGTTAATTTTAGTAGTAGCAATAAACATATCATCGACCATTGCATAGAATAAATCAATAATATCTTTCATAAATTGCTCTACATCTTCATCGCTAAGCTTAGTACTGTATGCGAAATTAGGAGCCTTTCTACCAGCATTAACGTTAAGACCTGTATGTCCAATAGCTACATTATCTTTCGAATATGTAATACTAACACTACACTTACCTACCTTCTGCATTGTACCGTCGCTACCTTCAAATTCATCATGCACCATTAAGTCATCGCCATCTACTTCGATAGGCTTCTTAAGATATTTAGAAGATAAAATATTAGCAATTTGAGTATTGAGCAATCGTTGAAATGCTACAGCACCGAACTTATCCAAGTTAGGAATCTCCCAACAGAAGTTAATAGCATCATCACTATAGATATAATCGCCTTGAAGTACATCTTCTTGATCAATCATACCGTCAATACTTACGTCCATCGGGCATCGAAAAGTTATAATATTACCTATAGGTAATGTCTTATTACGAAAATAGTCGTAAGCAAATCTCTTGTGAATTAACGGACCGTCGTAAACCTTAATATCTTTAATAATCATACACCAATTATATATGATTAGTCAGCAATATCAACTAATTAATTTAACAAAAATATATGCCAATACCGCAGAAATACTCTTCAATATGATCCGGCTTCCACATATATTCTTCCACTCTACTAGCTTTACCTTTTATTTCTGACCATAACTCAGCAACACCTGTATCAGTATTACCGATATCATGAAATATTAATACCCCTCCTTTATTAATACATTTTAATGCATTATCATAGTCTTTTTTAACCCCTTCATATGAATGATCTGCATCGATAAAAATACAATCAAATGTATCATTATTTGCACTAAAGAAATCGTCAGTTAGTTTATTATAAAAATTAACTTCACTACCCGGAAGCAGTTCAGCCAGCACGTTTACCTTGTTCATAATTTTTTTTTCAGTTTGCTGTATATGAGTATCTGCGTACGCAATACTATCAACAGCTTTAAATATCTTACAATCTTTTCCTATGAATAAACCGTTCGTAAAGAAACTACCACCGTTACCAACCCCTAATTCAAGATAAGATTCTATTTTCTGATTTCGAAGGAAATCAAGCATATTAACGTACTCATAGGGTATTTGCTGTAAGTTTAAATTGCCTTTAACTGCGCCAAAAAAGTTAGCTGGATCCTGTGACCCAGCTTCATATGTCAGCCATTTAATTACATCTGTATTGTTAAACTTCGTAACGATATCTCTATAATATACCCCGGTTATATATTTCATTTTTTCTATATGGCTTTTAGTATGAGATTTACCGTGAAAAGCAAAAACATCTTCAAAAGATACATTAAGGTCAGTACATTCAGTTTCATAAGCAAAATACTTTGCTAACTCTAGAGGCGCAAATGTTATGCCGGCATCTTCTAGAGGAGCCCTTAGGGTGTGTACTATTAAAGTATCTTCATGGTAACCTAATGCATTAGGCGCAATTTTACGAGCCGCTTCCATAAGCTTTTTACTTCTTATAGATACGCCACCATTACCTACCCTATATTTCTCGCCTTGCGGTAAGAAGTGACTATTGACCTTCCACGGAGCTCCAATATAATCATAATCTAAAAACTCTGACCGCCAATTATTTTCATTAATAATCCAACCATCGTAGTGTACGGATAAACAAAATTCTGTATTTATAAAATCCGGTAATTCATTTATCATAAAAGCTGAATAGTCCTCTAAACTCACGATTGACCTTATTTTAATAAACTTAACATTTTCAGGTAAGTTCGTAGGCTTTTTATCGCTCAAAAATAAAACTTCTTTAAAGCTGAAATTTTTAAGACACTCGTTAATCGCCAGAATCGTTTTTTCATAATACTTGCAGTCAACAGAAAAAAGAGTTACATTATTTAAATCTACCATTACATATTTAATTATTAATATTTTATATGTAAATCAATGTTTTTAAATTTTGGATTACCGTATATTATTGAGAACATTGTTACACCTGAAACCGTGCGTATTAATAAATCAGATTTTGACATAAGTATAGACTCGATAATAACATCTTCCCCCATCTGGTAAGGTGAGGTTAAGCCCACGCTATAGTGTATACCTTTATCGTTATCGCATCTAATTGAGTTATAAGATTTTATTTTATTACCATACCTTTTTTTAAAAGCAGTTACTGTATTATGTTCATCGGTGCATATTAACCCTAAATCATATTGATCAAAAAGCTTATCGGCACGTTTAATATAATCATCAATTTTAAGTAAAGGAGCGTCTTTACCGTGATCTGTACCTCTCTTATGCATAGCAAAGTACTTCTCGGTACCGAAATTATCGTTTATAAACATATTAACTTTATCGAGTATATGTTCTTTTACTTTAATATATTTAGTAGTAATATATCGTGCTCTCTCAATCATCTCCGGTGTCGGTCGAGGATTATGACATAGGCTTGACGCTAAATTATCTTCAATAAACACTACTTCCTCTTTCGGGTTGTTGATAATATCATCTTTACTAAAGGAAAATGGCTGATGTAAATAATAATCCCATACGTTATTACCGCGCGCAGGCTCGTGGTATAACATATTTTTAGTATACTTTATAAATAGTTTATCTTCAGTATTATCTACAATAGATAGGTTATGAATAGCTTGCAATACATAGGAAAATAAACCGGCCATTCTACTACCAGGTACTACAACATAATTTTTCATAATAATAAATCTGAGTAGGTATCCGCTATAAAGTTTTCAGGTACGACAAAATATTTATAACTGTTAAAGTTTTTCTCAATACCCTTACTCATTTTTTCATAATCTTTATCAGATAAATCATCCAATATTTCCTTAAGTTCTTCGACAGTATTAAACGAAATAATACCATCCTTGTCGAAAAAGTTAGCTATTTTTGACGTGCCGTAATATATCGGTACTGTCTTAGTCGCGAAGCAATCTATAATTTTTTCTGTAAAATATGTATCCTGAATTGAATTTTCTATAACAATCGAAAACTTATACTTCTCTAGACCGTCCTTCTTGTTTTTAAATGGTTTATAGCCGTTACCTAAAACATCTATGAGCGGGTTGCTAACCATATCTAACTCTTTAATTACACGATGCCTTAATTGATGGCCTATAGTCTGGTTTTTACCTGAAGCTATTATAGATATATGATCTGTCTTTTCAAGCTTAGCGCCTGTTATATATGGGTGCACCCAGCAGCAACCAAAAGGGTAAAATAAAAACTTAGGTCCCATATTGACTAGCGTGTCGTCATATGTTAATATAAAATCGAATTTATCGTAATTATTTTCAATATAACTATAGATGTGAGGTATCACAGCTCTAGGCTCCAATAACCATGCTACTTTCTGTTGATCAGTATTTAAAGTATCAACAGTAGGAATTGACTCATCTGTTAAAAAAATGCTTCTACTGCCAGATTTAAGAGTTGGGTCCCATTCTATATTAGCTGGTCGTTGAAACCGGCAACAACTGCGGTCATAACTAACAAAATTATTGTCAATAATATCGACCTTTATTCTTAGCTTTTTATCTGCCGGCGTCTCCCATGACTTAATATAGTTAGATAGATCTATATTATTCATTTGTTGCACTCTTGTAAATTCTGCGAGATTATGATTCTCATTTTTTTGATGTGTACGATCTTCATGTTGATTTGATCGATCACTTTTATGCATATGCGGTAGGTGAAAAAGATAAGGCTTTTCCGCGTTTATATATACAACATTTTTTCCAAGCTTATGACCTCTAATAATAATTTCATTATCTTCATACCCCCAGCCTGTAAAGTTAGGATTAAACCCGTTTATATCATCGAAGCATGACTTATCCATTAGTAGGCACCCACCTACTGCTCTTAAGTTAGCAACCTCAAACATATTATTTTTATCGAGTAGTTTTAACTTATATTTGGATGGTATAATATTAGCTAAATCTTCATATGTAAAGTCTTTATTGAGAGCATCCTTGGCCATATAGCTAAGATACAACGCAGCTCCATTATATCCTATCGCTACTGTATTGGGATTATCCTTTATAACTTCTATGCTTTTATTGAGAGATTCGTATGAAACAAACACGTCACTGTCTAAGAAGCATAAGCTATCATATTTTGCCTGTGATGCACCTTCATTATATAATTTACACTTATTGAAGGTTTCATCGGCAGATTCCTGAATTATAATTTCGCAATTAGGTATCATTTTTTTATAATACCGTTTGCAATGATTTAAATTAACCTGCCTCTCCTCGGTATCTTCTTTATACGCTATAATAAAAGATATCATACTGGCTTTAAGGTTTTAAGGAAAGATATAACTGATTGCTCAGTAACCGGCGGGGGGTTATTAGGGGCATGTCCATGTTTCTTGAAATATAACTCGCCACCTTTCCTTACGTTTTCGTGAAACGTTTTACTATCTTTACTAATAGCTGATTTTTCTATAGCATCTTTATGTTCAGATAAAAATTTGTGACTATTATGTATATCAGCGAAGTACCAAAAGGGTGGGTGGTAACCTTCTTTAATTATTCTGTATGTATGTTCGACATGCTCCCAGGCATTATAAAAATCCTCATCCATATAGCCAACACGGTCTATAACTTCTCTAGTAAAAAAAGAAAACATACCAGCAACATGTTGATATAGTGATATTTGTAAATTACCGTAATCAATAATCTTGCGTGGAATTGGAACCGACTCTTGATCTAGAGTTTCTCTATTATGTATATCAAAGCTTTGCTTTTGTACTCTATTAAAAGGTGTGCCCGGGCCGTAATTAAAGTGCTGTATACCGGTAACTTTCGAAGCTTTAATATACTCCTCGAAAACATTATTATCTTTAATAATTGTATCATCTTCAATAACAAACATATAATCACATCCCTTATCGTAGAGGTATTTTATAACTTTATTTTTTGATTTACCGACACCTATATTATTCTCATTATTAATAATATGAATTTGGTGATGCTTTACATCAATGCTTCCATCGTTAACTATAACACATTCATCAACTTTAGTTAAATCTAAACTATTAATACATGCATGTAAAAACGCATTTCTGTTACATGTAACTATACCTATACCTACCTTTGACATTATATATATTTTATATTAAATAATTAATATGGCTAGCACAGAAATAAGTATTAAGCAACTACCTACAATTACTAGTATCGAATCCGGTAACTTTGTTGTTGTTCAGACCGAGAATGCGACTACTAAGTTAGATTTTAAAGATTTCGTGATAGGTCTAGAAAACACAACATTCGCGAATACAATATCAGGGACTGACGGCTTCGCAGGTATTGCAGCTAATACTACCCGGAGTATAGCCAATACTACCCGGGGTGTAACCAATGCTGCTAATATAACGACTCTCAATACAGATGTAGATATTGTTTCAGCAAATGTTATAGCTCTTTCAAGTTCTGTTGGAGGTCTTAATATTGATGGTTCTGGTGGTGTTACTTTTACTGCATTAACAGCAACGTCACTATCAGCAGGATCATTAAGTGCTAATGGTGTTGAATTTAAAGGCTACCCGTCACACAGTCAAGTGGTATATAAAGGTTTCACCCAAAGACAAGGGACCGGCGATATTGACCTAGGTTTAGTTACAAGTATGAATCTAAAGTTTGCAAATTCCAAAGTAAAAGTTAGTTTTTCTGTACCTGGCTGTGGTCAAATAAATGATCTAACTTTCGCTCTTGCTGTTCAAGAATCTGATGACGGTGTTAATTGGAATGTTCCGACGGAACTTCTCGCGGACGCGACCGGGGTTGCACAACGAGGTACTGTTGTAGGAGGAACCGACGCTCTAGAGGAAGTGTTAACCACGTCTTTCAATGGCTTATTTACACCAGCTGGTCTTGATGCTGATAATGAAATTCGGGTAAGAATTGTATTAAGACAGGACCCTGCGTATTATTTCTTTCAAAATTACAACGGCACAGTTACCACAACTCTCGCCTACGATGCAGTTGGTATTTCGAACTTATTAATCGAAGAAATATTTGTATAACTTAACGTTTAGTTTTATTATACTCTTCTGTTAGCTGGTCGATATCTTTATCTCCGAGCATTTGCTTAATCTGATCTTTTTGATGCGATAGTTCTTTTTCGAAATCCATCGTCTGTCTTTGTTCGTCAATAAGGTCCTGCATAGTTTGGGTATCCTTATTAAAGAATTGACCGTCGTGCGGATTTACAAGCTCATTCATACTCTCTTCTGTACCGCCGATTAAATCACCATCTACATCTAGGTACTGTTTAATCATAGCAATACGTACTTGAGGTTGGCCAAAAATCTCGATCCAACCAGGGGCATCATCTTTTGGGAAGAAAGGATTTCTACCATTATTTTCATGGTGCTGAGCGCCAATCATTTTAAATATATTGTCAATTTCTTTGATATAGGTAGGATCTGTTTCTCTCATTTTATCGTCGACGATTTTAACTGGAGCTGCTTTTGTAATGGGTAAGAAAAATATAATATCTAAATGTCTCATGCTTTCACAAACAAGCGGTATACACTTATCAATAAACTCTTTGTCTATATCACCTATTCCTTTTTCAAAAGCCCATAGCGAATATATTAAATTATCAATCGGACATCTATCCATTATGATATCGTCATCAGACTTAAATGTCTGCATCTCGTCAATCATATGATTAAGAATCTTCCATTGAGTATCTTTAGTAGTATTCTTACTATGTGGAAGATCTTCTGAGGTAATTTTATTTCTGTATGTTTCACTCTCAGTCTTAAACTGAGGCCACTCCGCTAAAAAATCTTTTATTAAGGTTGATTTACCTTGGTTACCTGACCCACTTATTGCAATTCTCATATATATTATTTTATACTAAAGACTTGAAATTTCAAGGTCATATACTATAATAAGGTATATGATTAATTTCGACGAGAAAAAACATAAGTACGTCAACACAGAAACTGGCAAGGAGCTCATATCGGTAACTACCTTAATAGGTAAGTATAAGCCAGCATTTGATAAAGTGGGTAATGCTACTCGTGTAGCTAAGAGGGAAGGTGTATCAGTTGATTTTATTCTTGAAGAGTGGGAAAAAGAAAAGAACCGGGCTTGTGACTACGGTACAGATATTCATAAGGTTATGGAAGACTTCTTAGCTGAGGGTAAGGTTGATGAGCAGTTTCAATCTCTTTACGATTCATATAGAAAGTGGGAGCATATATTTGAAAAATTTCCAAAGCTTAAGTGCGAAGAGCAGCTTAATAATGTAGATATTAATGTGGCTGGTACAGCCGATCTTCTATACGAAAATAAAACTCATTTCTATATAGGAGACTTTAAGACGAATAAAGCTTTTAGATTTGCTAGTGAATATAATGAATTCTTTAAAGCTCCATTAGACCATCTAGGCGTATGTGAATTCAATACATACGCTCTACAGTTATCTATATATGCAATGCTTTATGAAAATATGAGCGGTAAGAAGTGCAGCGGATTAGTTGTATTTTATAAGAACAAGGTTAACGATACGTGGTATCCAATAAGATTAAATTACATGAAGAGTGAAGTTATTGCGCTAATTGAAGATTACAATAATCCCAGTTAACAATCTTTAAAAATTGCTTAATATACTTCTCTCTATTAGGGCCATATTTTTTATAGTAAGCATGCTCCCAAACATCTATACCAAGTAGTATAGTTACATCTGAATCCATTAAGGGGTTATCTTGATTGTTAGTAGATATCAATTCTAATTTATTACCTTTTTTAACTAACCATAACCAACCTGATCCGAAATGAGCTAAAGCTTCTTCAACAAATTTAGCTTTAAAATTATCGAAACTTTTATATTGCGTTTCAATTAAGTCTTTTATTTCACCGGAAATTGCTTTTCTATCCGGGGTCATCATATTCCAGAATAACTGATGATTATAAGCTCCCCCAGCATTATTACGAATAGCATCTTTTTTAGATTTAGCTTTTTTGACAATAGATAATAAATCTTGTTTATTTGTAGCTGGTAAAGCAGCATTTAATTTTTTAACATAC
>TARA_R110001599_G_scaffold156709_1_pt1 | contig 15493 bp, 14 predicted proteins | sample TARA_R110001599 | Tara Oceans TARA_R110001599 (sample SAMEA4398360) | marine metagenome | biome: Polar Biome; feature: [MES] marine water layer (ENVO:01000295) within the mesopelagic zone...; material: water (ENVO:00002006), including particulate matter (ENVO:01000060) such... | reverse complement strand
AAGGAGGGGAATAGGCTTTTGCTGATTGGTGATGTGGCCCAGCTTCCGCCAGTTGGTAGCGCTGAAAGCCCAGCTTTGGAAGCCTCTTATCTAAAAAATAATTTCAAAACGGATAACTTTTCCATTGAGCTTACCGAAGTAATGCGGCAGGAGGAATCTTCGGGAATTCTCTTCAATGCCACCCAGTTAAGGAGGGAGTTAGGTAAGGAGAAGTTTGATATTAAGTTTACCACAGGTCAGTTTAAAGATATTTTTAAAATGACTGGTGAAAAGCTGGAAGATGGACTTCGCTATGCCTATGATAAATATGGTACAGAGAATACGGTAATTGTTTGTCGGTCGAATAAAAATGCGGTGCAGTACAATCAGTACATCCGTAGAGCCATTCAATATAGAGAAGACGAATTGGAGGCTGGCGATATATTGATGATTGTGCGAAACAACTATCATTATTTGCCAGAGAATACGCCTGGTGGTTTTTTGGCCAATGGGGACTTTGTAGTGGTGATGAAAATCGTTCGCTTCGAAGATGTTTACGGATTGCGCTTTGCTACACTGAACCTGCGATTACTCGATTACCCTGACCATGAGCCTTTCGAAGCCAAAGTGATTTTGGACACTCTTTATACGCCAGAAGCATCATTGCCGAGTACAGAGCAAAAAAAGCTTTACGAGCAAGTGGTAGAAGACTATGCGGATGTAGAATCGAAAGGAGAGCGAATAAAACTGATTAAGAAAGACCCGTATCTGAATGCCCTGCAAGTGAAGTTTGCTTATGCGCTCACCTGCCACAAGTCGCAAGGTGGGCAATGGGAGGCGGTGTTTGTAGATCAAGGTTACCTGAATGAAGACATGATTGATCAGGATTATTTGCGCTGGTTGTATACCGCAGTCACGCGTGCCTCAAAGGAGCTTTTCCTCGTTAATTTTCATCAGAAGTTCTTCTGATTTACCTTTTTGCAATCTTTATTTTTAGGATTTTTGGTGAATTGACTCACTGATAGTTATGACTTTTGGTGAATCAGTTCACCAAAGGTTAAGTTTGCGCTGCTCCTAAAGACTATTCTTAACCCCTAAAACCAAAAACAACCAACCCATAATAAAGCCCAAACCTCCAATTGGAGTAATGGCGCCCAACCATGTAACATTGGTCAGTGATAAGGTGTAGAGTGATCCGCTAAAAATGAATATGCCAGCTACAAAGCAGATGGCAGCATAACCGAAATAGTTACTTTGATAGTTGATCATTAAGAAGCCCAAAACTAAAAGCGCCAAGGTATGGTAAAACTGGTATTTTACGCCTGTTTCAAAAGTGGCCAATCGATTATTGGCGGTCAATGTGCTTTCCAGAGCATGCGCACCAAAGGCACCAATGGCTACGGATAACATTCCAAATATTCCTGCTAAGATTAAAACTGTTTTTGCGCTCATTATTGATTGTAGTTTCGTCCTCCAAAAATAGCAGATCCAATCCTCACCATAGTGCTTCCTGCCTCGCAAGCTACTTGGTAATCGCTGGTCATGCCCATTGATAATTCTTTCATTTCTACATTTTCAGAATGAATTTCGGCTTTAATTTGCTCGAAAAGTTCCTTCAGCCCAGTGAATTCATTCTTCACCCTTTGCATGTCGTCAGTATTGGTGGCCATACCCATCAGCCCAACAACTTTAATGTGCTTCAAATCTTTAAAGGCTTCAGATTTTAAGAAGTCAAGTAACTCTTCTTCTGAAAACCCAAATTTGCTTTCTTCTTTGGCGATGAAGACCTGAAGTAAACAAGGAATAATACGCTCATATTTCTCTGCTTGCTTATCGATTTCCTTCAAAAGTCGATCACTATCCACTGCATGAATGAGGTGAACAAAAGGAGCAATGTACTTTACTTTATTTCGCTGCAAGTGGCCAATCATGTGCCACTCAATGTCTTTCGGTAACGCTTCTACCTTTTCTGTAAGCTCTTGCACTTTGTTTTCGCCAAAGGCACGTTGCCCTGTCTCATAAGCCTGTAACAAATCTTCCTTGGGCTTAGTCTTACTAACGGCAATCAATTGAGCACCGAATGGTTTTAGAATTTCGCGATATTTTTTTATGTTGTTTTCTACACTCATTTGAGTTGCCTTATTTTCAGTAGTACTTTTGTTTATATTTGAAACTCTCAGTAGACTCCAAAGTTAGGATAAATTCGCTTTGAAGTGGGCTTGCTGATCATATGAAATTAATTGAATGGCCATATTAGGGACTATACTTAAAAGAGGAATAAAGCTTAGGGAAACATTAGAACAAGATTATACATCGCCCTATGAGCTTCAGAAAAAGGAGTTGTCTAAACTGCTTATTAGCGCAAGAAACACACAGTTTGGTAGAGAATATGATTTTGTAAGTGTCCTTGAATCTTTCAGAAATCATGGTGGACACGATTTTTTGGATAAGTTTAAAGCCAACGTGCCCGTATGTGATTACGAAAAGATGAATGCGGATTGGTGGCATAAAATCAGAGAAGGTGAAGAGGATGTTTGCTGGCCGGGTAAAACGAAGTTTTTTGCCTTAAGCTCTGGTACTTCAGGCGCAGCCTCAAAATATATACCTGTCACCAAGGATATGATCCGCCAGATCAGAAGAACAGGAACAAGACATATCTATACACTTTCTAAATACGATTTACCCGATAAATTCTTCCAGTCTGGTATGCTCATGCTGGGAGGAAGTACCTCGCTCAATTTCTCTGGAAACTATTATTATGGTGACTTGAGTGGTATCACTACTGGGCAGTTACCGCTTTGGGTGCAGGGTTTTTCAAGACCAACGCCAAAGATTAAAAAGAACAAAGATTGGGCAGCCAAGCTAGACGAAATTGTGGAGTCGGCTCCAAAATGGAATATTGGGATGATTGTGGGGGTGCCCGCATGGATGCAGATTTTATTAGAACGAATTATTGAAAGGTATCATGTCAAGGATATTCATGAGATTTGGCCAAACCTGCAGGCTTTTGTACATGGTGGAGTGTCGTTCGAACCTTATAAAAAGGGATTTGAAAAACTATTGGGTAAGCCGGTTCATTTTATAGAAACTTATTTGGCTTCCGAAGGATTTTTGGCCTTCCAATCTGAGCCGAATAAAAGATCAATGAGGCTTGTGCTCAACAATGGCATTTTCTATGAGTTTGTACCCTTTAACGATAAGAATTTTAGCCCCGATGGTGTCATTGTTGATCACCCAGAAACGGTCATGATTGATCAAGTGGAAGAAGGTAAGGATTATGCTTTATTGATTTCTACCTGCGCTGGAGCATGGCGTTATCAAATTGGAGATACTGTTAAGCTTGTAGATAAAAGGAATTCGGAGATTATAATTACCGGCCGCACGAAGCATTTCTTAAGTCTTTGTGGCGAACACCTTTCTGTAGATAATATGAATCATGCTATTGAGGTGGCTGCCGAAGAATTGAATATTAGCGTTAAGGAATTTACCGTAACAGGCATTCCGGATGGTACATTATTCTCGCATAAATGGTATGTAGGTACTGATGATGAAGTGGATAGCGCTGCCTTGTGCGAACGAATTGACGCCCATCTTAAGGTGGTGAATGATGACTATGCCGTAGAGCGAAAGCATGCCTTGAAGAATGTAACTTTAGAGATTATACCGACATTGGTTTTCTATGACTGGATGCGCTCAGAAGGTAAAGAAGGTGGTCAATCCAAGTTTCCGAGGGTACTCAAAGGTGATCACCTAAGTAGTTGGTCAAGTTTTCTCGCGCAACAACCTAAGAAGTCCTGATGCATCCTTTACTCAATGGTTTATTGTTTGGCTTGTTACTTTGTGTGCTGATCGGCCCTGTTTTCTTTGCACTCATTCAGAATAGTATAGAAAAGGGCTTTTGGTCTGGATTCTTTATGGCCATTGGGGTGGCGCTAAGCGATATCTTTTATATCGTAATTACCTACTTCGGAGTTTCTCAACTTGTGGAGAGTGAGAACTTTAAAATGTGGCTGGGAGGAGTAGGGGGAGTTATTATGCTGGTGTTTGGACTTTTCTATTTGTTTAAATCCGTGCCTAAAACAACCGTCATGAAGAATACCAATGGTGGTAAACACGGCTTCAAACAGGTATTAAAAGGTTTTTTTCTGAATGGCGTAAATCCCTTTGTGCTGTTCTTTTGGATCGGGATTATGAGTAAAGTCTCCATCGATTTTGAATATACTTCAAATCAAGCCTTTGCATTTTTTGCTGCTCTAGTCGGTACAGTGTTTATTGTAGATGTCCTTAAGTCATATTTCGCTACTAAGCTCAGAGAGATCGTTACAGCTCGTTTTATGAGAATAATGAACCGCACTGTAGGTGTGGCTTTGATCCTTTTTGCCCTTCGTTTGATTAATTTCTTACTAGAGGGTTTTGGTGTTCAACTCTTTGCGTAGCCATGAAAAAATCACTCTTTCTTGCGGTATTTCTGGTTTTCGTCACCTTTCAGGCGCTTGGGCAATCATCTGAACTTACAGCATTTAATGCCGATCGTCTAGAACTAAATAAGGTAGGAATGATTGTTTTAGGCAGTTGGGCTATAGGAAATTTCGCCAGCAACGCTGCACTGTTAAGAAATCCCAGATCTAAAGAGCAAGGCCATTTTTACAGAATGAATATTTATTGGAATGTAGTGAATTTAGCCCTGGCCGTTCCTGGCTTACGCAACTCCCTAATTACCGAGCCAAGTTCAATTGGTCTAACGGAATCCATTGGTGATTACCACCAGATGGGTAAAGTGCTTTTGATTAATGCAGGATTAGATGTAGCCTATATTACGGGTGGTTTCTTAATGAAAGAAATGGCCAAAACACGACCAAATAAGCAAGATTTACTGAATGGATACGGTAAGTCTCTAATGCTCCAAGGAGGATTTCTCTTTGCTTTTGATATAGTGATGTATGGCTTACTGCAATCTAAGAGTGAGAGCCTGAATAAAATACTAGAAACAGTAACCGTAAATGCTGAGGGGTTGAGTCTGGCTTTTAGATTTTAAGTGAGTATCACACTTCGAAAATAGGCGCTAATCGTAGTCGCCTAATCCTCCAACACGTTACTCACAAAAGTACTTTTAGAGAGCATAAATAGAATAAAGAAAACCAAGCCCCATTTGGCATAAATAGGATAGAAGTCCGTAGTGTTCTTGTAACGGGTTTCTTTGATTTCAGCTTTCTCATATTGATCAATTAAACTGAAAACGTTTGAAAGCGCTGCGTTATCAGAAGCACGATAGAACTGGCCATCACCAATCTCGGCAATCTTTCTTAGCGTGGTTTCATCCAACGTATTCTCTATGTAATTGGGTCTGCCAAAGAAGTCTTTTCCGTAAGGTACTTTCCCATCCTTACCAATACCAATGGTATAGATTTTAATACCGTAAGCAGCGGCTAATTCAGCTGCAGTAATCGGATCAATGTTTCCAGCGGTGTTGTCTCCATCACTCAATAAAATCATCACCTTAGAAGCCGCGGTTGATTCCGTCATTCGGTTGGTTCCAGTAGCAATGGCACTACCAATGGCCGTGCCTCTATTCTCGATTTTACCAAAGTCTACCTCAGTGTCAATGAAACTACCTAGTAATTCATAATCCGTAGTTAATGGAGAAAGTGAATAGGCATCACCAGAAAATATTACGAGTCCAATTCTATCTTGAAAACGACCGGAAATAAAGCCACGGGCTGTTTCTTTAGCCGCTTCAAGTCGGTTTGGTTTAAAATCTTCAATCTGCATTGATTCAGAGGTGTCAATCATCAATACGATATCAATGCCTTCTGTCCATTGCTCTACTTCTTCATTGGTTCGCTGAGGACGAGCAAGCGCTACAATCAGCATGGCTAAGGCCAAAGCGGTGAATAGGTTAGGAATCACTCTCAAATAGCTTGTCCAGCTACGTTCTATGTCTTGTTTGGGAAGTGCAACAGGCAGTTTTTGCTTTATTTTAGTGCCTATCAGCCATTTAAGAAGAAACAGAATCAGAACTAATGGAAGAGCGTATAGAAAAATCGGAAACGCCCAATCAAAGGATTTGAAACCCGTAGGAGTAAACCACTCCATTGAAAGCCAACTATATTTCGATTCGTCAAGCATTTTTAATTACTTCTGAAATGTGATTGTATCGGTCTTGAGTATAGTCTTTCAAAAACTCAAAATCGTTCTGTAAGGCAGAAACGGTAGCCCTGCTGTATATGTTTTTATCAATGGATTTGAGCGTTTCCTCCAAGCTGGAACTTTGTGTCAATAATACAATTTCCTTGGTGGTTAGTTTGGTGTAGGGTAAGCTTTCCAAACCTTCCATATAGCTCTTCCAGTACTTTAAAGTCTTTTCAATATTCGCCTTTGTAGTGTCATTGCTCAAAGCATCAATCTGCAGATCGAAGCCCGCGTAGAACTTCTCAAGGCCTTTATTTAGCCTGTAAAGTCTTATTCTTTTTCTGATTTCTTTACCCCAAACTACTAAAACGATTATGGCCAATACACCCAAAACTACTAAGGCAATAATCAAATAAGGATAGTTGAACTCCAGTGAAACAGGCCTGTAGTAGGAGTTTTCTTCCATACTCACACTATCGGGCATTTGCGTAACTACCTGATCGAGAATAATGGAATCCATTAAACTGAAATTCGGAATGCTGTCGCTTGCTGTAATAAGAAACACAGGTAAGGACAGTCTCTGAACCGTATCGATTTCAAAAGTGGTGAGGTAGTACACCGCACTGTCAATACTGTTCAAGTCGTCAGACTGCGTATTGAAATACTCCTTTCTAACCAGCTCAAACGGAGCGAAATTATAGAGCGAATCAGGAAATATAACGGACCTGTTCTTCTTGTCTTTATAACTGAAAATGAACGGAACCGGCTCACCGATTTTCACACTGTCTTTCAGGAAAAAACCAATAGGCTTTGTTTCCTGAGCATGAATTGCCTGACTTCCAGAAAAAATTAAGGCGGCTAGAATGGTAAGTTTAACGATCTTAATCACGCTTCATTGATTTATTTCGCAGTTTGAAAAGTTTGATGAGTTGGGGGATGTAATAATCCTTGGTGTTGATTTCTACATAATTGATCTGGTGCTTTCTGCAAAACATCTGCAAGTCATCTTTATTCGTAGAGTATCGTTTTTCTAGCTTATTTCTGAAGTCCCTTGATGAAGTGTTTACCCACACCGTTTTACGGCTCTCTTTGTCGTAAACAGGAATTATTCCCAAGTTAGGTAAATTAGTTTCTCTGTCGTCTTTTAAGTGAATCACCACAAGGTCATGCTTATTAGACAGTGTTCTTAGGTTCTTTTCGTAATCGGTGTCAATAAAATCCGAAATCAAAATCACCACACTCTTTTTATTGATGGCTTCAAGTGCTAAGGCAATCGCTTTGCTGATGTTCGTCTTTCCTGATTTCGGTTTCAGGTTATAGAGTTCATGAATAATGGCATAACCATGTTTGTTGCCTTTTCCAGACTTCACAAACTTTTCTTTTTGATCTGAAAAGCAAATGAGCCCCACTCTATTTTGCTCCTTAACAGCGGAGAGCGTTAAAACCGAAGCGATTTCTTTCCCCACATCTACCTTTTGGGCGCCTGGGTTTCCTATTTCTTGTGAACCACTCACATCGAGTAAGAAGAAAACGGTTTGTTCTTTTTCTTCCTTAAAAGTCTTTACAAAGGTTCCATGCCCTTTGGCCGAAGTGTTCCAATCAATATTTCGGACGTCATCGCCATAGTGGTATTCGCGCACTCCGTCAAACTCCATCCCTGATCCTTTGAAAATGGAATGGAAATCCCCTTGCATCCGGGAATTGATGGCTTTTCTGATTTGTATTTCGTACTTCCTAAGCTTGGAAATTATGTGCTCCATATCTAAAAGGCCAAAAATAGAATTAAATCGGTTTTATTCAGCGTCAACTATCTTAAATTTGGTTAAGAAGCATTCCGCTACCGTGCAGAATACGTTACCTTTGACAAATTCGTTTGAAAATCGAAGTTGAAAATAAAATTGAGGATTGAGTGTGAAAAAGCTTTTTTTGTTGGCGGTTAGTTGCTTGTTTTTTACCTGCGGTAGTAAAGAAGAGTTGCCTGAAGGATTATTGTCAGAATCTGAGATGATCGACATCATGATTGATATCCGAGTAGCAGAGGGTAAGGTTACCCACTTGTTACTTAAGCCCGATTCCGCCAAACAGGTGTTTAAGATATTGGAAAACAGGATTTTCGAAGAGCATGATGTAGATACGGTAGCCTATAAAAGTAGCTATCAGTACTATTTGCTTCATCCAGAAAAGGCTTCTGTAATATTCTCAGCCACCTTGGATAGCCTCAATGTTATGAAAGAAAGAGTCACCAACGACAGATAAGAACAATACCCCTTTACCGAATGCTTTATCCCCCAAATTTAGAAGAAAAACTAGGTTTTGATAAGATCAGGACAATGTTGCTCGACCAATGCGAGAGTAACTTAGGTGCCCAGTTCGTTTCAAAAATAAAATATTCTACAGACCGTAATTCTATAGATAAGTGGTTGGAGCAAACCCACGAATTCACCAGAATTATCCAAAGTGGAGAGCTTTTCCCCAACGCAAACTATATCGATGTTTCATCACACCTTAAAAAGGTACAGATGGAAAACTCATTTCTTTCCGAAGAAGAGTTTTTTGATTTGCTGTTGGTTTTCAAAACTGCCGACCAATGCTTGGGCTTTTTTAGCCAAAAGCGAGAGGATTATCCGGAGCTCACTCAGCTTACCCATCCTTTGCTTTGGAATGATGCACTGCTCTGGTCCATCGACCGAAAGTTTGATGAGCGCGGAAAACTAAAAGACAATGCGTCTGCTTTATTGGCGGAAATCAGGAAAGGGATTTTTACCGAGCAACAAAGACTTAGAAAAGTACTTGATGGTATTTTAAGACGGGCACAAAAAGACGGTTTTACGCCTGATGATGTATCCATTACGATTCGTGAAGGTCGAATGGTAATTCCTGTGTTGGCGGAATACAAAAGAAGGGTGCGTGGCTTTGTGCATGGCGAATCTGCCACTGGCCAAACCGTTTATTTAGAACCTAGCGAAGTACTCGAAATCAATAATGAGGTTCGGGAGTTGGAGTATGCTGAAAAGCGCGAAGTCACACGAATTCTAACAGCATTGACCGATGAGGTGCGTCCAGAACTGGAGAACCTTTCAGGGATAATGAGATTTTTGGGCGTCATCGATTTTATTCGTGCCAAAGCTCGGTTCGGAATTGAAATTGAAGGCATAAAGCCTGTTTGGAACGAAAATAAAGGCTTTGAATGGAAGGAAGCTCGACATCCGTCACTTTACCTTTCCTTTAAAAAATTAGGAAAGACGGTAGTACCATTGAATATTTCACTCGATGCAGAAAAACGAATTTTGGTGATTTCTGGGCCAAATGCCGGAGGGAAGAGTGTTTGCCTGAAAACAGTAGGTTTATTACAGTACATGTTCCAATGTGGTTTATTGGTGTCGGTGAATGAAACTTCACGCTTCACCATCTACAACGACCTCTTCATTGATATTGGCGATGAACAATCTATCGAGAACGACTTAAGTACTTACAGTTCACACTTGGTGAACATGAAGAACCTTTTGGGACATGTTAATAAGGCCAGTTTATTTCTGATTGATGAATTTGGAACGGGTACCGAACCGCAGTTTGGAGGTGCTATTGCCGAGGCCATTTTGGATGAACTCCGAAGTTCAAAAGGCATGGGCGTAATTACTACGCACTATGGAAACCTAAAGGAATATGCTGACAAGCAACATGGCTTGGTGAATGGAGCCATGAAATACGATTTGAAGAACCTTCAACCCATTTATCAACTAGAAATTGGTAAACCTGGAAGTTCTTTCGCCTTAGAGATTGCCAGAAAAATTGGTCTTTCAAATCAGACTATAGAATACGCCAAATCTAAAGTAGGGGTGAAGCAGGTTTCAGTGGATCAGCTTTTAGGTCAGCTAGAAAGTCAACAGTACGAAGTAGAGAAAGCTGAGAAACGGGTGAAGACCAAGGAGAAGGAATTAGATGAGTTAACGACTCAGTATTCCGAGCTAAAATCTCACCTCGAAAACCAAGAGAAGAAAATACTGAATACGGCCAAACGTGAAGCCAAGGTGCTTTTGGATAGTGCCAATAAGGAAGTGGAACGTGTAATACGTGAAATCAAAGAAGCCCAAGCGGATAAGGAAAAAGTAAAGCAAGCCCGCGAAAGCTTAGAGGTTGCCAAGAAGAAAATAAAAATCACTTCGCAAGAAAAGGAGGAGGTTCAAACCGAGACGGGTGCCATTGAAGTAGGAAGTTATGTCCGTATTAAGGGACAAGAAACCTCAGGGAAAGTGGTGTCTATCAAGGGCAAGGATGTTGAGTTAAGTATTGGAGCATTAAGCTCTATGGTTAAGCTTAATCGCTTAGAGAAGATTACCCGCAAAGAAACCCGTGAAAAAGCCAATGTTATGCTAGGCAAAGCAGGAGTTTCGATCAACGAGAAAATGGCCAACTTCACTCAGAAGTTAGATATCCGTGGCTATCGTGCCGAAGAAGTGATTCCAAAACTAGAGCAATACATAGACGAAGCCATTTTACTTGGCTTTAACGAGCTCCACATTCTTCATGGAAAAGGCAATGGTGTGTTAAGGCAAATCGTCCGAACTCACCTCTCGTCCTACAAAGAAATTGCCCAAATGAAAGATGAACATGTAGACCGTGGAGGAGCAGGAATTACCGTGGTTACGATGAGGTAGTTATTGGTTTAATGGTCATTAGTCATTGGGTTATTTGCAATACTATTTGCCTTTACTCTGAAAGCTTGATGATTAGTCATCCCGTAGGCTCCGAGACTTCGGAGTTTTTCAGTAACACAGAAAATCTAGAGACTGCTTCGTTGCAGTCCATTGCTATCGCATGGCCTACGCCTCGCAGTGACGGTCATTTTTGGCGTCATTGCTCCTTCGCTGAAGCTTCTGCGCAAGCGTTGCGAACCTGTAAGAGTAAATCGGAGTGAATAAGTATACGTGAAGTAATCTCACTTTTTAAATTACAGAAACTGCTGGCTAGAGACTGCTTCGTTGCAGTCCATTGCTATCGCATGGCCTACGCCTCGCAGTGACGATCTTGATTTATGCTTTGCGTTTCTTTGCGTTCTCTGCGGTGAATATCCCTAAACCAACTTCAACATCGCATCATAGTCAATCGACATGTGCGAACTGTTATGTACTGCCTTGCCGTTTTTGATGACAATGGCTTGTGGGGATTCATGCTGCACACGAAATTGTTCGGCAACAGCGTTTGAGATTTCTCTAAACTGAATCAGATCTAAGTAATAGACTTTCAGTTCGTTACCTTCTGCTGTCCAGTTACGTTCCAATCGGTTCAGCGCCATGCTGCTAATGCTGCAACGGGTGCTGTGCTTATAAATCACGACCGTTTGGTTTTTACTCTCTTCAATAATTTCAGAAATTTGATCTAAACGCTCCAACCTATTCCACGGCACTTCAACAGTGTCTTCCTTCTTTTTATTCCAAAACATAAAGCTTAGTAATTTATCAAGTCATTTAACTTCTCTACAAGTCTTTGTTTTGGTAAAAAGTTCTCTTCAAGGTGTTTTCCGAATGGAACAGCGGTATCCAAGCTGCCAACCCTTGCTACAGGAGCATCTAAATATTGGAAACAGTTTTCACCAATCCAGGCCGCTATTTCGGCACCAATACCTCCCGTAAGTGTGTCTTCGTGTAATACAATTACCTTATTGGTTTTCTTCACCGTAGCTTCAACGGCTTCCTTATCCCAAGGCAGCAAAGTTCTTAAGTCTATAATTTCTATTGAGGCTTCCGAAGTGGCAGCCAATTCTTTCGCCCAATGCACACCCATACCATAAGTAATGATCGAAACATCATCACCTTCTTGCGCAATGGCAGCTTTCCCTACTTCAACCGTGTAATAATCATCTGGAATATTTTCGGTTACAGAACGGTACATCACTTTGTGTTCGAAGAACAAGTAAGGATTTGGATCTTCAATGGCCGCAGCCAAAAGCCCTTTAGCATCTCTTGGGTTAGAAGGGTAAACGATTTTCAAACCAGGAGTGTGGAAGAACCAAGCTTCGTTGGATTGCGAGTGGAATGGCCCAGCGCCAACGCCAGCCCCTGTTGGCATCCGCACCACGACATCTGCATTTTGCCCCCAACGGTAGTGGCTTTTCGCGAGGTTGTTGATGATTTGGTTGAAACCACAAGTAACGAAATCGGCAAACTGCATTTCAACCATGGCTTTGTAACCATTAATACAAAGGCCGAGCCCGGTACCGATAATTGCAGACTCGCACAAAGGCGTGTTACGCACCCTTCCGCTTCCGAATTTATCTAAGAAGCCATCAGTAATTTTGAAAACTCCGCCATATTCGGCAATGTCTTGTCCCATCAATACGAGGTTGTCGAAGCGTTCCATGCTTTGTTTCAAACCATCGGAAATAGCATCTACAAAACGCTTTTCAGAAGTTGCATCCGTTTTGGGTTCAATTACTTCCTGAACGAATGGCGCAAGCATATCGTCAATTTCCATTTGAGTGGCAGGAGGTAATTCTTCTGCATAAGCCAATTCTAAACCTTCTTCAATGTCGGCTTTGATTTTGGCCCTGATTTCTTTTTCCGCTTTTGCGGTGAGTATTTTTTCCTTCTTTAAAAAGGACTCATAATTCTCAACAGGATCTTTTTTCGCCCATTCCTCCATTAATGCTTTCGGAACGTATTTAGTACCGCTGGCCTCTTCGTGACCACGCATTCTAAATGTCATGCACTCCACAATCACTGGCTTAGGGTCTTTTCTGATTTCTTCGGCCAATTGCTTTATGGTAGAATGTACTTCAAGCAAATTGTTGCCATCTACTTTTACTGCTTTAATGCCGTAGCCCGGGCCTTTGTCCACGAAATTCTTGAACCTGAACTGCTGTTCACTAGGGGTGGATAGGCCGTAACCGTTGTTTTCAATCACGAAAATCACAGGCAAGTCCCAAACAGCAGCAACGTTAAGCGCCTCATGGAAATCACCTTCCGAACTTGCACCGTCTCCAGTAAACACCAAAGTAGCCTTCTTGCTATCTTTAAGTTTGTCGGCTAAGGCAATTCCATCTGCCAAGGCCATTTGAGGGCCTAAATGCGAGATCATTCCCACAATGTTAAATTCCTTTGTTCCGAAGTGGAAGGAGCGATCTCTTCCTTTTGTGAAGCCGCTTAATTTGCCTTGAAACTGTGCGAAAAGGCGACTGTACGGAATGTTTCTGCCCGTAAAAACACCCAAATTTCGGTGCATAGGTAGAATGTATTCTTCTTGGTCAATGGCATTCACCGCTCCAACAGAAACCGCTTCTTGTCCAATTCCGGAGAACCACTTGGTGATTCTTCCTTGTCGAAGTAGAATGAGCATTTTTTCTTCGATCATGCGTGGTCTAAGAATTTGCTCGTAGAGGTTTAAAAGTTCTTGCTTGGAGTAACCTTCTCGTTTAAAAATCATAATTGTTCACGTGGAGTGCGCAACAAAATTAAAGTAAACCCTCAATTGCCGAAATTAATGTGCATTATTTTTATTTTTGCCAGCCTACCCAATTGTATATGATCCAATTTGAACGATTTGAGTTAAAAAACGGCCTTCAGGTCATTTATCACGAAGACCTTACCTCGCCTATGGTGGTGGTGAACGTGCTTTATGACGTGGGGTCTAGAGATGAAGAAGAACATCGTACTGGATTTGCTCACCTTTTTGAGCATTTAATGTTTGGCGGTTCGCTAAACGTGCCCAATTATGACGAGCCTTTGCAGAAGGTTGGGGGAGAGAACAATGCGTTCACAAGCCCAGATATTACAAATTACTACATCACGCTCCCTGCAGAAAATATGGAAACAGCATTTTGGTTAGAATCTGACCGAATGCTTAGCCTTTCTTTCGATCCAAAAGTATTGGAAGTGCAGCGTTCTGTGGTGATCGAAGAATTTAAACAGCGGTATTTAAATCAACCTTATGGTGATGCTTGGTTGAAATTGAGGCCATTGGTTTATAAAGAACATCCTTACAAATGGGCGACCATCGGAAAGGAAATTGAGCACATTGAAAAGGCTACCATGGAAGACGTGAAGGATTTCTTCCATCGTTTCTACAAACCGAACAATGCTGTTTTAGTGGTAGCAGGGAATACTTCCCTAGAAGAAGTAAAACGACTGAGCGAAAAGTGGTTTGGTGAAATCCCTAAAGGAGAAACTAACGAGCGAAACTTAGCCCAAGAGCCTGCTCAAACCGAATTCAGAGCATTGGAAATGGAAGCTCCTGTCCCGGCAGACTCACTTTACATGGCTTTTCATATGGAAGGTCGAGCGGATGAAAAGTATTATGCCACCGATTTACTGAGCGATATTTTAGGGCGTGGTAAGTCGTCATTACTGCACGATCAGTTGGTGGAAAAGCAGCGACTTTTCAGTTCAATTGGGGCTTACGTTATGGGTTCCAGTGATCCGGGTTTACTCGTCATCAATGGGCAATTGAGTGCTGGTGTTTCACTGGCTGATGGTGAAAAATCAGTGTGGGATTTGATTGAAGATTTTAAAAGTACTTCAATTGAAGCCGCTACTTTGCAGAAGGTGAAAAACAAAGCGGAGTCTACCATTGTTTTTGGGGAAGTAGAATTACTGAACCGTGCGATGAATTTGGCGCATGCTTGGACTTTGGGTGATCCTGATATGGTTAATCATGAAGGTGAGAAAATTCAGACCGTTACGGTAGAAGATATTAAAGCGCAGGCCAATAAAATATTAGTAAGAACAAACGCTTCGGTATTAAGGTATAAAGCAAAAAACGAGATATGAAAATCAGGGTAGGTTTTGGGTACGATGTACACCGTTTAGAAGAAGGAAAAGACTTTTGGTTGGGCGGAATTAAGGTGCCTCATACGCATGGTGCAGTCGGTCATTCTGATGCCGATGTACTGATTCATGTGATTTGCGATGCGCTTTTAGGGGCGGCCAATCTGCGTGATATAGGTTTTCATTTTTCGGACAAGGATCCAAAGTTTAAAGGGATCGATAGCAAGATTTTATTGAAGGAAGTAGTGGAGCTAGTGGAGGCCAAAGGCTTTTCCATTGGGAATATAGACAGCACGATTTGTTTAGAATTGCCGAAAGTCAATCCGCACATTCCGGAAATGCAAAAATGCCTTGCAGAGGTAATGGGGATAGAAGAGGAGGATATCTCTATCAAGGCCACCACTACTGAAAGGCTTGGTTTTGTAGGTAAGGCTGAAGGCGTAGCCGCTTATGCGACAGTGCTGATTCAAAAGTAGATGGCCGAAGTTAAAATTATAATCACCGAAGACGGTTCACATTCGCTGTACCATGCTGAATTGAACGAAACCTATCATTCGTTCCATGGGGCGGTGCAAGAGTCGCGTCATGTGTTTCTGAAGGAAGGACTCGATTTTCTTCGTTCTGAT
>TARA_R110001599_G_scaffold318898_1_pt1 | contig 15503 bp, 14 predicted proteins | sample TARA_R110001599 | Tara Oceans TARA_R110001599 (sample SAMEA4398360) | marine metagenome | biome: Polar Biome; feature: [MES] marine water layer (ENVO:01000295) within the mesopelagic zone...; material: water (ENVO:00002006), including particulate matter (ENVO:01000060) such... | reverse complement strand
AGAATGCTCGATATGGGCTTTTTACGCGACATCAAGAAAATATTGGCATTAATGCCAGCAAGGCGACAGAACCTATTGTTCTCCGCTACTTTTTCTACGGAAATTAAGCAATTGGCAGGTAGTTTTATGACTGACCCAATTTTGGTGGAAGCTACACCAAAGAACACCGCAGCTGAATTGGTAATTCAGAAGGTATATCACGTAGATAAGGTCAAGAAAACCTCTTTGGTAACGAAGTTGATTTCTCAAGGTAACTGGAGTCAGGTTTTGATTTTCACAAGAACGAAACACGCGGCTAACAAGCTAAGCGAAAAACTGACTAAAAACGGAATTGCTTCTTTAGCGATTCACGGTAATAAAAGCCAAGGCGCAAGAACCAAAGCTTTGGAAGGTTTTAAGAATGGAACTACACGTGTTTTGGTAGCGACTGATATTGCAGCCAGAGGTTTGGATATTCCTTTGCTTCCTCATGTAATCAACTTTGAGCTGCCGAACGTATCGGAAGATTACGTGCACAGAATTGGTCGTACAGGTAGGGCAGGAGCAAGTGGTGAAGCCATTTCTTTGGTGAGCCACGATGAGCATGATTTGGTGCATGGTATTGAGAAGCTCTTGAGACAAAAGCTTGATATCGAGATTATGGAAGGTTACGAGCCAAGCGCTGCGCCTCCAGCAGCTAAGGAAGAGCCAAGAAGATCTAGTGGAGGCAGAAAACCAGACTTCCGTAAAGGAGGTTCAGGTGGAGGCCAGGGCCAACGTAGTGGCGGTCAAGGCGGCCAAAGAAGAACTGATGGACGAGACGGAGGTGACCGTAGAAATGATGGACAGAGTGGCGGATTCCGTAAATCTGGTGGAGGCGGTGGCCAACGCACAGGAGGATCAGGCGGTCAACGTTCTAGTGGTGGCGGAGCTCCGAGAGGAAACTCAGGTGGTGAAGGATCAAGAGGAAACTCTAGCGGCCCACGTTCAGGCGGTGGGGCTCCAAGAGGTAATTCTGGCGGCCAGCGCAGCGGAAATTCAAGACCGAATAAAGGAAATAGAGATTAGGGCTAAACCCTTGATCAAGTAAAATATAAGGTCTGCTGGTTTATTTCAGCAGACCTTTTTTTTGTGAGGATTGAAGCTGTGAAGTTTTTGTTGATAGGGCATAGTAACAATGTTGAAGCTATGTTTTCTCACAATTTTTTTTATTTGTTGAGCTCTGCTTTTTGCACTATGGAAAACCCTTTTGTTTTACTGAAATTCATATTGTGAACAAAGTTGGCCATACTATCAGAAGGGTCTATAGTTTCCAAATTCAGACTGTCAATTGTTTTTGGTGGAAATATAACTGAAAGAATAGGCTGCTCTTCTAAATGCCCTGTTTTGGTGTTTACGATCTTTGCCATCGCATTTATTCGAGCATATTGAATTGGCAAATAGGCAAATACCTCCCTAGCTATTCGCATAGAAGCACTGCATATATGGTCTTGATACAATTCGTTATACCTTGTTTTAGGCATATTCTTTTTTGAAAGCTTACCTGTTGATGTTTGTTTTAATTCATAATCAGGAATAACATCCAAACTGTTTACGTGCAAATCAATGTCAATGTGATTTTGCTCAAAATTGCAACTTATGTGCGTCCCTAATTCTCCAATGTCCGAAAATGGGTCAAAATATTGTAAAGCTTTTTTGTAAAAATGGGGGTCGTTGTTTTTTATTCCAGTATTAATTTCTTGAAGGTCATTCCAATTATTTAACTCATCTAAATATTCTTTGTACTTGACCTCATATTCATCTTTATCTTTTCCTTTAGCTTGGTTCAAAAGATCATTTAATCTGTTAATTTTCTTTTGAGTTGAGCCAAATAATTTATCAAGAATAGAAGGCTTAAAAGAGTCTAAGTTGTTTTTAGCAATAGTTTGGTTTTTTGATTCAATTAACGGTTCTAACGGTTTTTCTGTACTCTCAATTTGAGTCCAATCTACTGGTTCAGTACAGTTTTTGTGTAAAGACTGAATTGTGTCGACATAGTCCTCCCAATCTGAAACAGCTTGTTGAGCATTGTCAATTTCTTCAAACTTTTGTTGTTCTTTAAACCTTCTAGCGGATTCACGAGCCTGTCTTTGCTGCTCTCTTTCCATTCTGCGAACAGCTGCTCCGTATGACCGTATTGCACTATTTATTGTAGCCATCTATTGTTTTTTCAAGTTGTCACTAGAGTCCTGTAAACACGACATTGACTTTATTTATATCCTTGTAATTTATTAAAAAATGGGTGTAGGACATAAATAATATGTGTTCTTTTTCAACCTCTATTTAAATACGCTTTTGTTCTTTCAGGTAATTCAGTAGTGTTGTATTCAAAATTTGAGTTCCATTCATATTCGCAGATATTAAATCCATCAAAACATTCTGTGGAAGTTAGACCATAGGCTCTCAATGTGATTAAAAAGCGCTCTAGTCCACCAAAAGGGTAGTTACCTGTAGAGCATTCAACAATGCCCGATTGCGCATTGAACTTTTCAAGCTTATCCATGTCTACCTCAAAGTCAAATTCTATATAATTGAAAATGGACAGCACTTCTTGAATGCCCAGGGCACCTAACTTCTCATTATCATCTTGTAGGTAGCCTTTCAGATGCGTGTAGTAGGACAAAGATATGATTAGGCCAAGACTCCTACTGAACGCTACGATTACATTGCAAAGACCGAAGGAACGGGGCTTCAGTCTGTCAGAGACTATCACCCCAAAATCCCCCATTTTTTAACAAACTACCTGTTACGAGATCCGTATAATTGCTGGCATGAAAGGTACACTCCGTTCCTATTTAGGGGCTGAACCGCCTGCTCTATTAGCCACTGATTTTAGTAGTATCATTTCATTTATCAATAGCTTAATGTTGCGCCTAATCCAATTCCCATGTCGCTATCGTAATGAGTTGTTAATCCAATATTACGAGTAACTATATATTTAAACCCTGTCATATATTCCTTATCAGTGTTTACCATAAATGACCATCGTAATCTTGATGTAATAGGAATATCCTCCCGTGATAATTGAAAACGCACATTTCCATCAATGAAAATTTCGGCTTGTGCAATTATTAACATTGGTAATGCATAATTTGCTCCCAAACTCAAAACTGCCCTTTGGTCTTTTGTGTTAGTTTGTTCAAATAGATTTTTTTCGATTTCTCCATTATGTTTTCGGTATCGCCAATCAAAACCAACAAATGGCATAAACCATTGATTTTTTCCAATATATCGTCCAACGTGGGTTTCTGTTTCGTAGCCGTGTCCATCGTGATAGCCTAAACGCCATTCGGTACCAAAAGTCCATCGGGTATTTTGCCACATTGCCATTCCATCGTTTCCATTGGTGGCAAAGTCATTTTCCGCCATAAAATGTAACTTGTTACTTTCTGCTTGAAGTTTTTTATAAGCCCATTTTTTATTGGGTAAATATGGGTTGTCGGCTTGCTTCTCGTAAGAAAAAACACGGTTCATACCCGCCATCATATGATATAAAATATGACAATGAAAAAACCAATCGCCCTCAGTGTTTGCTAAAAACTCTATGGTGTCGGTTTCCATTGGCATAATATCCAATACGTTCTTAAGTGGGGCAAATTCTCCTTGACCGTTCAATACTCTAAAATCATGGCCGTGTAGGTGCATTGGATGTCGCATCATAGAATTATTGTAAAGCGTAATTCTAATATTTTCACCTTTTTTAATCAGGATTTTGTCGCTTTCTGAAAGCACTTTATTGTCCAAACTCCAAACATAGCGGTTCATATTTCCGGTAAGCTCAAATCGCAACTCCCTAACTGGTGCATCTTTGGGTAAAGTTGTTGGTTGTGGTGCTCTCAGCATCCCATAATTCAAAGTAACGATGTCTTGGCTCGCATTCATTGAATGACTGGAATGGTCCGTTTTACTGTCCATTTTCATTTCAGGGTTCCCAGTGATTTCTGGATACATCACTGTGTTCATATCCATTTTTTGATACGACATATCCATTCCCATATCGTCCATACTGCCATCCATATTCATCATATCGTTCATCATCTTCATTCCTTCAAAATATTTGAGTTTTGGCATTCTGCTTTTGAGCTGAATTTTCCCATTTCCTAAATAAATTGAGGCAGATTTTGTTCGATCTTCAGGTGTTGCTAAAAACTCGTAAGCAATATCTTCGCTAGGAATTGTGACCACAACATCATAAGTCTCAGAAACTCCAATGATTAATCTGTCCACTTCCACAGGCTCTACATCATTACCATCATTGGCTACAACTGTCATTTTCCCACCAGCGTAGGTTAGCCAAAAGTAAGAGGAAGCCCCACCATTCGATATGCGTAAACGTACTCTGTCGCCAGCTTTAAATTGAGAAAGTTGACTTTCGTTTTTTCCGTTGATTAAAAACTTATCATAATATACATCGCTTACGTCCATTGCCAACATGCGCTTCCATTCGTTGCCTAATTTGGTTTTAAAGTGTCCTGCTTTTATTGCTTCAGAATAACTTTGAACCGTTCCTTTTTTAATTGCAGACCAATCGTTAGCATTATGCAGCATACGATGCACATTTTCAGGTTTTATATCTGTCCATTCGCTTAAAATCATTGGAACTTCCGGCAAATCGTCAATGCCTTTTCTGAAAGTTGGGTCGTCTTTTGTTTTCAGTAAGACCAGCGAGCCATACATTCCAATTTGCTCTTGTAATCCACTATGACTGTGATACCAATGTGTTCCACTTTGGATAATAGGAAAACGATACGTGAAAGTCTCGTTAGGTTCGATTGGCATTTGTGTTAAATAGGGAACGCCATCTTCCTTGTTGGGAAGGAAAACTCCGTGCCAGTGCAAAGAAGTGCTTTCTTTTAATTTATTGTGAACTACGATTTCAGCAATGTCGCCTTCTGTAAAAATTAAAGTTGGCATTGGGATTTGTCCGTTTACAGCAATCGCTCTTTTTTCTTTGCCAGAAAAATTAACAACCGTATCGGTCATAGTTAAGTCATAACGAACAACATTTTGGCCAAACAGGAAATGGGTTGACAATATTACTTGTAGTATTGTCAACCATTTTAAGTGTTTTTTCATTTCACTTATTCCTTAATGATTTCTACCGTATTTCCACATTCCAACATTTGTAAACCATAATATGGATTTCTAATTGTTTCCTCTCTGCTCAACCAATTTGAACCTGCTCCATTGTTTGCCATTGGACAAAATTGGTAGTATGTTGGTGTTGTTTGTTTTGAAACTTTCATCACCTCATAAAGGTTTTTCGAAAGCATATTAAGGTGAACTCTTTGAATGATCGTCTCTTTCGTCTTTGCTATATGGCCTGTTTCCTCTTTCAAGTTTTGTACAACTTTCATCCAAACCATATGAACGTCCATATTTAATGCTTCTATTTTCACAGCACTGATTGCGGTAAGTAAATCATTTGCTTTTATCGAAGCTGTATTTCCATCTGTTTTCACTAAAGCATCTTTAACAGAAAAATAAGCATCAAACACTACTGAAAGTGGATTTGCTTCTTGCATTTCTGTCATTTTGTTTGATTGAATTGAATCGTCTTTTGTTGCCATATCTATATTTGATTTACCCATTTGGGTAGTTGTTTTTTGAGCTCTTTCATAATGGCAACAACTAGGTAAACTTGAATAGATGTCGTCCGGTGCTAAATAGGTATCACTGTCATAACCTGAAAGTGCAATACGTTTTAGAATTTCTTCTTTTGAAGTTTTTAAACTGTCATATGAAATGGTAGCCATTTTGGTTTCCTTATTCCAATCTACATTAGATTGATTTCTCATATTACCTGCTTTTTCGATTGTGTTTTCACACTTCTCACAGCTCCCGTAGATTTTAACGATTTCTATTTTTTGATTTTTCGCTTGAGCGTAACACGCTACAGTTGATAGCACGATAGATGCTATCAGTAAATATTTTAATGATTTCATTTTTATAAATGTTGAATTATTATAATAGCTAAGAATACAAGCCCAAGGCTTGGTTTTATAAAGATCTATGGCTGTCAAACAAGTATTAGCTTATTTTGGCGGTTGCCAAATAGAAAGATAAACTGCATTTGGAATGTGTTGAACGTAAGCCCAATCGTTAACCGAAAACATGCAGTTTTTAGTGTTCGATAATTGAAGGTCATTAGTGAAAACAGGGATGTTTACAGCACTTGGACAATGACAAAAAGTATTGTCGCAAGCCCCACTACAGTCATTATCATCTTTTTCGCAACAAGATTTTTTTTCCGAATGAGTATCTTCTTTTGAGCAGGAATTTTTTTCTGTAATCTCTTTTTTAGAAGAATTACCGTATGCCAAGACTGCACTGGTCGAAATAACCAATAATGTTAATAATAGGGTTAATATGCGCGCTTTGGTTCTCATAAAATTCGAGCCTAAAGGTAGTCAAAATTCCATATTTCGATTATGTCTTGCTGGCGATTGCAGAAATATATCTTTTATTTTTTCAACCTTAACTACTGTGTTTTAGAAAGTTAAAGAATCTAGTTGAATGTTGATTTATAGCTTGTGAATAACGTTTAGTATAAGGGAAGTAGAAAGCGCAGGTATTTCGAGTTTAGGCTGAGATAAAGTGTTGTCCCTAAGCCTTGGAATTATTTTTAACCCTTCTTTTTCACATTAAGTACATCGGTGTGCATATGCCATATTTATGGAATTTGTATTCCATGTAATATATCGATGAGTGCTTATGGGAGATGAATAATGTTAGCTACGTTTTATGCCGTACTTTATTCATTACTGATTTCCGATTTCCTAATATTCCACAATGCAATCGTTGAGGCAGTAAAAAAGAGGGTCAGGATTAAGTTTAAGTAACCTCCTTTAACGATAATCCAAATATGGTCAGGTAAGGCGTTGCAAACTAAATCTTCTATTAGAAACGGGATAAGAGGAAAAAAAATAATAATCCATCGTGGATATAAAGTATTCCTTTTCCAGACTTGACTGATGAAAAGAATGGACAGAACGCCAACAATAGGATAGATGAACAACCTCAAAATGTAATTAATTCTTTCAGAGAGCGCGACAGCATCGTTGATGTCAATGTTATATTCAGCGGACAGTTTTGCGGTGGTTGCAATAGCAAGAAAAGCTCCGTGCACGATTCCAAAAGCGATTAAGATACTTCCAAAGCAAATGAGTACTGCATTTCTAAAAATGGCTTTGGCAGGCTTAAAGGCAAAATATACCTGGCCTAATCCAATCATATAAAACCAAGTGGCAAATAAAGCGGAAACCCCACTCGCTATAATTCTAAAGTCAGATGCATTACTCATGTTTCGCTTAAAACTCATGCCAACGGGGTCGTAATACAAAAGCATATCTCCAGCAAACAAAATCAGGCCACCCAATACGCCAAAGATTCCCAAAGTTCTCACCCAAAACTGGCTCATTTTCATTTTTGTTGATTTTTCACATTAAGAACATCGGTGTGTAAATGCCATATTTATGGCATTTGTATTCCATGTAATTTATCAAAAAAGCGCTTACGGCACAGGCAATATGTCGACTATGAATAGTAGGGTAGCTAAATAGGAGAGACTGGCTCAGGCAAAGGTCAATCTTCCATTATTTTAATTCCGCTTCTAATACTGTCACCCAGGGGTAACCGATTCCTAATGTTGTACAGGCAAAAAATTCGGAATCAAGTGTTTTTCTCAGTCTAACAGTCAGAACTTGTCCCTCTTCACTGAAATCCTGCTTATTCAAATTGTATGCCTCATATCTTAACCCATTTGAATTAGTTATTTTCTCAATTCTGTGTAAGTCGCTTTCTTTAAAATCAATGAGTAAAAGCCCACAGTCCACACTAGTTCCAGCGGTTGTGACTTCATAATTGTCAGAGGCTATCTCATCTTCATTCTTGTCACATGAAATAGATAAAGCTATCAATAATAATAGGGCAAGTGTTCTCATGAGTTATTGGTTATTCAATTATATATACACTATAAAGGTTAATTCGGTTGTAAATACCTTTCATGCCCTTGGTGAAAAGACGCCAACTTTTTAGGGCGCTTTATTGGCTATGTTTTATTTGTGCTGTTGGTCGGCTGTTCTTAATTCCTACAGGCGCATTCATGATGTTCATTAAGGTATGCGATGGTGGCTTCGCACATTTTCTCTAAGGTTCCTATATTGATATCAGAGAGTTTTTTAACGTAGATGCATGCTTTCCCCATTTTGAATTTGCCGAAGTCATCTAACAAGTATTTATGTTCTTCGATGGGCGAGTATACATAAAGAGAGAAGGCGGCTTTTCGAGGAGAGAAACCAATTAGTGGTGCATTGCCTTCATGTCCACTGGCGTATTTGTAATGGTAACTTCCAAAACCAATGATGGTTGGCCCCCACATTCTAGGCTCAAAGCCTGACCATTTGGTCATAAGCTCAATTAACTGAAGGCTATCGGCTTTCTTTTGATCATTGTCCACATATGAATTGATGAAATCAATGACTCCAACTTCTGTTTCTGAGGTTTTATTCTTTGCCATATTTATAACTCTTATGTGTGATCATCCCTAGGGGATTGTCCGATAGAATACGGGGTGACACCCAAAAATGCGAGATATGATCCAATGTTTGAATTGTGAATAAGATAAATACTTTTCACCCATTATAAAGGGTGTAGTTTATGATAAGTTAACTCGTAGAGGTCTTTTTCAGAAAACAGTTAGGTCAACTGTTGGCAATGGCTTTTTTTAATTTCAACTGAAATGCCTTAAAAATTATTAGGGTACTAAATATTATAAAGGAAAGGTAACACATTGGTGTACCGCTATCTAGTTTAGGACATTCACCATTGCCTGTATATTGTAATATGGAAGCAACGATAGCAACTGATACGGCAAGACTGGTAAATGCAAAATATAACGGGTTATATTTCTTCAAAAGATGGGCAATTAGGGGTACTAAAAAACATATAAGGATAATTACACAAGCTGGAATGATCCAAATTTTTGGGCATCCATCTCCAGTTTGAATTTCGTCCCAAACCAAACCTCCTGTTCCATAAAGCCCTATTAAGAGCAGAATAGTTATGATGTGATGTATAAGGCTTTTTGAGTTCAACGTTTGGCTGTTAACTGGATTGAATCTTTTGATTGCTGCTGTATCCTTTCAGATTTAATGTCTAGAATTTGATTTATTTTAGGGTTGCTGACGAAGTCTGTCTTTCCGTTAGTGTATTCTACTAACACAGATTTAATGCTGGTTTCCTCTCCTAACCCAAAATGAAGTAAAGCGGTTTGATCACTTGCCAATCCTTCTCCAGTGACTAACCAGTCCACTAATTTTTTGGTTGATGTTGTCACCGTAACTTTAGCGCCCTGCGCTTGGGCGTTATCTTCTAAATCTACTTGGATAAAGTTATTGGAGCCCCCATTGTTAATAAAGGCGAGAATAGGGGTGTCAATATTCACCCAAATCATATCTAAATAACCGTCTTTATTGAAATCACTCACTAAAGATGTAATTGCAAAATATGGATCTACAACACCACTTTTCTTTTCAGTTGGTGCAAAGGTGCCATCTTCTTTTTGGATCAATAATCTACTTGTGAGTCTAAATAGTTTGTTTGGTGCTAAATCCACATAATTTTCTGCGACCATTAAATCTTGTAGTCCATCATTATTCATATCGGCAAAGGTACAACCCCATGAAAACTCGTAATCTGCAATTTTAGCCTCAGCAGCTACATCTGTAAATTTAAAGTTTCCTTCGTTCTTAAAAAGAATCCATTTTTCATTGAATAACGACACATCCTTAATGTCACCCTTCGCTAAAAATCGAGGCAGTGTACTCCCTGTGTTAGAAAACATGAAATCCACTAAACCGTCATTGTTATAATCGCCAACAGCTATCCCCATTGGGTAGGCAAACTTATTTGTTAATGGATTTGGCATCATCGTGAAAGTTAAATCGCCATTGTTTTTATAAGTACGAACTTCGCCAGTGTCATGAGCCACTATCAAGTCCAGCCAAGTATCGTTGTCGATATCTACCAAAACACCTTGAAAAGTATTGTGCACATAATCTAATCCGGCAGACTTAGTGATACTTTTAAATGTGTTATCTCCATTATTGAGTAATAATTCACTTGTAGAACCATAATCGTAATCTTCGAAAATGGTTTGTCCTTCCATTAATTCCTTTTTTAAATAGGTTGCCAAAAAAATGTCTAAGTCCCCATCTTTGTCAATATCGCCTACGGTAATTCCTGCAGGATTGGATTTTTCATTCATTGGGGTATCTACAATCACCTCAGTAAATTTTCCGTTAGTATTATAGTAAATCCGAAGACCATCTTCTCGGCCTAAAAGAATATCGGTAAATCCATTGTTGTCAAAATCGGCTGATACAACGCCAACGGTAGTAGTTGTGTTACCCTTTTTAGGTAAGTTAACTTCCGATGTAATATCTACGAATTTGTTATTTCGATATGCGAAAATGGCATCTTCTTGAAACATTCCACCGCCTAAGAACACCTCATCTATTTGGTCATTATCTATATCAATAAGTGCTGATGGAGCAATAGGTAGTGATTTTTCGCGATTGTACTGATGTGTGAAATCGAGTGAAACTTGTTCGAAAGTAGGGATTTTATCTTCCGCTATTTGAATGTCATATTTGTCTGAAACGGCATCTTTCCAGAAGAAGCCCACAACAACTATAAGTAATAGAAGTACGAGTACCCCAGCTATTTTTAAAATTTGCTTAAGCATGATCGCAGTTTTTTCTTATTTTATATAATTGAAATAAAGAGAGGGTGAAAAGTATAAAATGGGTGACATTCATTAAAATTGGGAGCATGAATTTCCCAATTGTGGGCATTAGTTTCCCTAGAATCACTAAAAGTATTAATATAACGATTGGGCTAAATATTGCCATCCATTTTTTATAGTAGGTGCCACCTCTTAATACCGCAATTGTAAATACAATGGATAATCCAGCAATCACAATACGCAGTGCTTTCACAAGGATTTCCATGTGGCTGTCGTAGTGTTCTAGTAGTTGGTTATAGGTAGAAAGATTAATCTGGTCTTTTAAATGGACAATATTACCAATTGAAGCTCTTGAGCCTATCCAAATGCCTCCGATTGCAAAAGCTATAAAACCAATTGCCAAAACCAATCGTGCTAACGTTTCGTTTCCAGGCCTTAGCATTCTATAAATATGAATATAGCCTGCAAAATAAAATGGTAAGCCTATAACTGCTAAAAAATGACCTGTGGTAAGGTTATGTAATGAGACAAATTTGAAAAATTCATAATTTCCAGAGTTGTCTAATATATGAGGTGAATAGTGTAAATAAAATTCGCCTAACCCTACCATTAGGGAAGCAAAAAGGCCAAGATAGCCCAGTGTTTTAGTTAATTTCATTCTGTAGAAAATGGTTAATTAGGCTATCAAAGTGAAGTGGTGTACCACTTCTACATGTATGACATGGATTGTTCAGACTACAAACCCACAGCGTAACTCGTACTATTGATTTCAACTATATTCCAGATTCTTACTTCACATTTGTCTATTAAAGTTTCAAAAGTGAGTAACAAAGTGGGCTGTAAAAAAAAATAATTACGTCAATTTTAATAAAAGCACTGATATTAAAAACTTAAAAGGGTCAACCAAGTGACTAAAGACAGTGAATATTAGCAGATTGAATCTATAAGATCATGCATACATAGTAAATGCTATATCGCCTTGCTCAGAGTTTTCCGAGTTGTTTTTCAGTACCACAAATATCTGAAGCTTAAGGCTTGCACGAGTGCCCGCCCTTCTTACCTTTGTTAAGCAGGGTGAGGCGGTAGGTAGGGGATTTGTGCTAAAACTCATTTGTTTGACGGTTTCGTTTAGTTTCTTTTGCCACTCCCTTAGGCTTGTAAGAAGGGACTGGAGTCCCTGATTAATAGGGTGTCACAGGTTCGGAGAACCCGCGACAGGAATTCACTTTCCTGCCTAAGTTTACTAGAGGTTAAACTACTTCTTTTCTTTCCCTGAGGTTACGAAGGGTCTAAATTGATTCTGCTAGAAAATACAGATGCTTTCGGTTTCACCTCAGCATGACGCTGCGAACTAATATTTGTCTGCTAGACGGACTCTTCAGACATATTTAAACCATTTTTCAGTGAATGAATTAATGGACCATTTCATAATGGAGACGCTAATTAATGCGGATAAACTTATCAGCACAAAGGTGATTGTGAATAGCAATGGGAAAGCACGGCTACCATCTGTAAACTCGATACGCGTAATATCACCTAAGATTCTCGCGAATAGAATAAAGGTGAGATAAAACCCGACCAATGAATTTTGAATCACAAGTGATTTCTTACCCCATTTTTTAAATGCCTTCCAATATTTATAAATCGGTATTGCACTTAGCAGAAGGCCATAAAGGTAAAAGCCTCCAAAAATCATAGAAGCTGTAAAAATTTCAGAAAAGGCGTGTTGGATGGAGTAGCCTAAAACGATCAACCCAAGGACTAATAAAGCTTTAGGGGTAGTGAGATAGGAAATGAATTCTTGTTTGAGCTTTCTTCTACACCCCACCTTAATACCTCCAAGAATCGCATCCTCAAAAGTCGAAAAGCCAAAAATGCCTAAGTCTGCATGTGCTTTGGTGATAGCCAAATCAAAGTTCATATCTGGCTTTTCTTCGAGCAATGCTTCTACCTTACTCGCCATATGGTCGATCGCTTCCATTTCCACTTCAATGGTATTGAAGCCACGTTTGTTAATAAATGCCTTGATTGCTGCTATTTGCTCAACGGTAAGCGACATGGTTCTTGAGTTTTTTATAGTGTCTTTTTACTACGTTAAAGGCCAAATACAGCCCAGTGAAAATGATGGCGAAGTAGATTGGGTAATAAAACGGTGTTGCTTTTAAAGAAGCTGGAATAATCCTTTCATCTATAAATCCGAAAATGATGATGTATAGAAATAAGCCATTGAAACTTCCAATAAAGCTCGTGTAGTTATAGGGTTTGTGCTTGCTATCAAAAAGAGAGATAAGCAAAGGCAGTAATATTGCGCATATACTCAGTGTTTTAAAGAGCTTAATAAGCCATATAGCATCCGTCAGCCCGTTAAAAGTAAGGTATAGGACAAAGAACAATGCAACTGGAATAAAAGCGTGAACAGTTTTTACCATATTTATTAATTCTTTAAAAATCGATTTATGTACACCGTAAGTGGCTGCCTTCGTTCGTGAACGCTGTACGGATCGACAATTAATTTTCTCAATGATTTGACTAAAAGCAGAAGAGAATGAAATTTGCTCCTCATCCATTTTAGTTTCAATAGCTGATGCAATGTGATCTACCAGCTCATGTTGAACATCATAATACCAGATGTTTTGGTCCTTTACATAGGACGTGATATGTTCGATTTGATAATGTGCTAGTTTCATGAGAGTTCGAGTTTAAAGGTGAAATTCTCTTTAAAAAGCTTAAGACAGGTAAAGCCAAACAACAAGACTAGTGTAGAAAAACATACGGTTATTGCTGGGTAAGCTGTTAGAAACTGACCGAAGTTATCTCTGCCAATAAATATTGGAATCAGGAGGTTTCCTACAATGCTCAAGGCATTAAATGGAATCACCATAAGCAATAGAATCGAATAATTCAGGTCATTAGCTGTATAAGGTAGTTGCTGCTTTTTACAATCCTTATAAAATGAAAAAGCACCAAACATAATGACTGAGGCTGGAATAAAGAGACCTAAAATTGCTGCGTATATGAGTACATATTTTTCGTCAAATTGATTTGATAAGGTTTGTAGTAATATAAAAGACACCATAACAAACCCTATAGCTGGCCAACCGAACAGGCTAATAAAAATCTCCTTTGCCCGTTTCAAAATCGCAATTCTCCTTATTTTACTCTGTTCATTCACCACATTTAGCATCCCTTGAACTCCACCAAAAGAGGGTTGAATAACTTCTCTGAAGTATTTTTTTAAATCTTCTGGTTTGTCCTTTTCAATTGTTGTGGCAATATGATCGTAAAACTCCTCGAAAGGCTCTTGATGTCCAATGCCTACGTCTTTGAGGTACTTCACCAATATGTTGTGCTGTGCGGTGGTTAGGCTCATTGGATGATTAGTTTAGGCGTCAGTTCTTCTTTAACCATCTGAAAACAACTAATAGCCCATATTATATAAATGACTAAACCTGATATTACTAGAGGGAGCCATTTTATGAGGCCTGCATTTAATTCAGAAATGTTTGCGTCTAGAAAAAGTAAGTTATGCAAGCTCAATGTTAGCATACCTACAATACTTAGTCTGTGCAACTCTTGGTGTTTTAATGATGACTTAAAGCCAACCCCATTCTTTTTGCAGCTGCGTTGAAATCTGTAGCCAATGAAAATTGCGAAGAACATTGGAGTGGCGCTTGCAATACTTAGTAAAATAAAGAAGCCCAATCTAGGCTCTGTTATGTTGAATAGCATGCAAAGCAAAAAATACAACGAAATTGGAATAAGCATGTAAGGCCCTTTAAAGTAGAAAGCCATTTTCTGTCTAAGTACTTTTCTATAGTGTTTCGTTAATGATTTAGAACCTTCTTTTAGCATGGTTTGAATTCCACTTACTCCACCAAAGGCGGGATCTGCTACCTCACGAATATATTTTTGTAAATCATCTGCATCGCTTTTCTCAAAAGCAGTAGCAATATGGTCGTAGAACTCCTCAAAGGGTTCTTGAAGTTTAATGCCTACATCTTTGAGGTACTTCACCAATATGTCGTGTTGTGCTGTGGTCAGGCTCATGTGGTCAGCAGTTTAGTTTTGAAATCTTCCTGCATAACCGTCAGCATGGTGTAACAGTACAGTATGGCTAGGACAATTAATGTGGCTTGAAATAATGGAACCTCAGTATAGAGCTGGTTGAATCCTACATAATTGTCTAGACTTTGGTAAATAAGGCGTCCGAAATTATAAAGTAAGTATATTCCTAAGGTACAAATGAGAAGCATACTGCTATTTCGCATATTCCTGTAATAACCAGGCTGGTTCTCCCTCACAGATTTCTTAAATTGGTAATTCTTAGTAATGGCAATTATTATAGGCAAGCAGAAACAAGCGATAATTAAACCGGTCATTATAGTTAGGTTTTTAGCGGTTGCCATCAATCCCCATGCGGCAAGGAATATAGCTATGGAATAGACTAAGTTTTTTCCTTTGAATGCTAATAAGCCGGTGGTGATTATTCTCTTACTGACACTCCAGCCAATGGCTCTTTCATGCTTCTTAATGACTTTTTTAAACTCACCTACACCGCCAAACTCAGGCTGAAGGTGTTGCCAGATATGTGATTTCATATCCAGTTCAGTTTCGTTTTTGAGCCTTGCTTCATAGGAGCATACAATATGATCGTAGAACTCCTCGAATAACTCTTGGGAATCAATATCTAAATGCTGGAGGTAGAAGACTACCTGCTCGTGCTGTTCTACCGTTAATT
>TARA_R110001599_G_scaffold56620_4_pt1 | contig 15534 bp, 12 predicted proteins | sample TARA_R110001599 | Tara Oceans TARA_R110001599 (sample SAMEA4398360) | marine metagenome | biome: Polar Biome; feature: [MES] marine water layer (ENVO:01000295) within the mesopelagic zone...; material: water (ENVO:00002006), including particulate matter (ENVO:01000060) such as...... | reverse complement strand
CTCGCGGTAAGTACCGTTGGCAGGTCAACACTCCATGTAACAAAGGCAGCCGGGCATGCAATAGTATCGGTGCTATCGAATTCGATGTAATTACACATCGCGATATAGTCGATGCCATCGTTAAAGACATTTAAATAGATGGTATCGGTGCCATTTGGTGGTGTTACACCATCGGCGCGAACAATCGAAATGGAGGCAACTTCTGCATCTACAATTTCTAGCTCAAGGTCATCGCTAATAACTGACTCTTGCGCCGTGCCTACATCATTTGTGTAGGTTCCGGTTGCGATGCTTTTCTTGTCAGCGTCTGCCAAGGCTGCGTAATCGGCTTGGCTAAGAAGCGATGCGTCGCCGTCGTCCTGATCCGGAGCTTCAGAGAAAATGGTTGTTGGTGCTGCAGACCACGCGAGTACATTAGGGCCTGTGCACTGATATTCAACGAACAGGGTTTGGCTTGAATCGTCTGGGTCGGTATAGGTGAGTTCAGCAACAAGCTGTAAGCGCTGCGCTGCAGGCACTTTTACAGTGTTGGTTACGCGTCCTTTACATTCAGCTAAATATTTATCTTTGTTGAAAAATACCTGGCTGTTGCTAGCGCCGCTACATACGTCGGCAGCAGGGTTGGCGACGGCGCAAACGGCTACTTTACTAACAGTTGCGGGAAATAAATTTATGATTTTGCTCGCGATCTTAGGCGCGTCGGGGTCGTTGCAGTCATCAGCTGGATCAATTGCGAAAATCGTGATGGATACCTGTGACTGATCGCTTCCGCCAAAGGGGTTGGTAATAGTGGCCGGAGCCGACTGGCCGGTGGGCGGCTGCGGGTCAGCAAACACCAAGAAGTCACTGCTTGAACAGAACTTTGCGCTGTTTGTGGTGTTTTCTGTAGCACCTTGCGGTTCCAGCAAGTTTTGCAGTAACTGATAGCTCGCTGTTGCAGTGGCGCCGGTGTTAGATGGATTGAAAGCGAAGTCGAAAGGGCCGCCACCAATATATTTACTGCCTACGGTGACGGGTGGCACTACTGTGAAAGCAGCTGGCCCCCTAGTGTATGGCGTACCATTGTGGGTATAGCGGCCAGAAATAGTCAGGTTTTTTGCGGGGTCGGTACTGGCAAGTCTAACCTTGCTTAATATATCTAAAACATTCCGCAATTGACCGGCATCTCTCACTTCATCGGCGAGTGCGGCAATTGCTGGATCACCAAGATCTCCGCCTAGTTCCCAAACAGTCTCTGCTGTAACGTTGAGCTCTGGCCCTAGGTTGGATTCTACGCCGTCAGTTTGATAGGCAAGCATTTGAACGGGAATACTATTGGTACCAGTACCCGCTAGTTGATTCCCGAGAGGGAAATTAATGCGCAATGACGTAGGGTCTAAGTGGGCAGACGGGCGATCCGGGCTCCGAGTATCACCACCACCACCGCAGGCGACGAGCAAGCTCGCTGCTATAGCTAGAGATATGCTAAGGATATTGGTTTTCATTTATTCCCCTCCAGGAGAAAACTGCAGAAACACATTTGCGGAAAACATTCAATTTATTGAGATATAGGTAGTTTCACGGATGTGCTGGTTAAAAACAACACTACGCGCAGCTAGGTTTTGATGTTAGGGCGAAAAATGTGAAAATTTCTGTGAATCAGTTCTAAAACTGGCTTTTGCTTTTGCTAGGGAGGGCGTTTTTAATAAGAAAGGCTGGAAAATCCCTCCTTTGCAGGAGGGATTAGAACTTAAAGGTAACTTTCAATCGGTGGGCAGGAGCAGATTAAATTGCGATCACCGAACACATTGTCGATGCGGTTTACTGTAGGCCAGTATTTATTCTCGCGCAGGCTGGCAACGGGGAAACCCGCTTCTTCGCGTGAGTAAGGGCGGTCCCAGTCGCCGGCAATAATATCAGCCAGTGTGTGGGGTGCGTTTACCAGTGGGTTGTTGTCGGCAGGGAGTTGGCCGCTTTCAACACGACCCGCTTCGCGGCGAATATGGATCATTGCCTCGCAAAAGCGATCGAGTTCGCGCTTAGATTCGCTTTCGGTCGGTTCAATCATCAATGTTCCTGGAACAGGAAATGACATGGTCGGTGCGTGGAAGCCGTAATCCATTAAACGCTTGGCGATATCTTCTTCACTGATACCGGTGCTTTCTTTTAGTGGCCGCAGGTCAATAATACACTCGTGTGCTACGCGGCCATTGCGGCCTGTGTACAGCACGGGATAGTGATCGTGAAGGCGATTGGCGACGTAGTTGGCATTTAAAATCGCGACTTGGGTTGCTTTTTTAAGCCCTTCAGCGCCCATCAATGCAATATATGTCCATGAGATCGGCAGAATTCCTGCGCTGCCATAGGTGGCGGCAGAGACTGTGTCGTTGTCGATGTTTAGGCCTTCAACAGGGAAAACGGGGTGGCTGGGTAAAAACGGCGCAAGGTGCGCTTTTACGCCAATTGGGCCCATGCCAGGGCCGCCGCCACCGTGGGGTATGCAAAAAGTTTTGTGTAGATTTAAATGGGAGACATCGGCGCCGAACTCGCCCGGTGCGGCCAGCCCGACCAGCGCATTCATATTGGCGCCATCGACATAGACTTGGCCGCCGTGCTGGTGAGTGATGTCACAGATTTCGCGAATACCTTCTTCAAATACCCCGTGCGTTGATGGGTAGGTCACCATCAGAGCGGAAAGTTGTTCGCTGTGGCGTTCGGCTTTAGCGCGCAGGTCGGCAATATCCACATTACCCTGCGCATCACAGCCAACGATAACCACTCGCATACCTGCCATGGCGGCAGATGCGGGATTGGTGCCGTGGGCTGAGCTGGGAATTAAGCAGATGTCGCGATTAAAATCGCCACGGCTTTCGTGGTAGCGCTTAATGGCTAACAGACCTGCGTATTCGCCCTGCGAACCGGCGTTGGGTTGCATGGAGAATTTGTCGTAGCCGGTGCAGGCGATAAGTTGCTGTTCTAGCTCGTCGACCAATTGCAAATAGCCGGCGACTTGGCTGTTTGGCGCGAAGGGATGGATGCGGCCAAACTCAGGCCATGTTACTGGCAGCATTTCGGTGGTGGCATTGAGCTTCATGGTGCAAGAGCCCAGTGCGATCATGGAGTGGTTGAGCGCGATGTCTTTGCGCTCTAGGCGGTTCATGTAACGCAGCATCTCAGTTTCAGAATGATACTGATTGAAAACAGGGTGCGTTAAATAGTTGCTGTGGCGTTGTAGCTCGCTAGCAATGCCCGGCAATTCGCCTAGCTGTTGATCTATCGCGTCAACAGCGGGTTGCAGTTTATCGCCAGCAAAAATGGCCCACAGCGCTTGGATATCAGCTGCGGTAGTCGTTTCGTCAAAGCTGATACCAAGTTCACCGCTACCACGTCGTAAATTGAGAAGCTTGGCTTCTGCTTTGTCGGCCAGTTCGCTGGCTGCATCGCCACATTGAACAGTAAGGGTATCGAAGAAGCTGGTATTGCTCGTAAAACCGAGTGTTTTCAGGCCAGCAGCAAAGATGCCGGTCATGCGATTAATGCGCAGGGCGATGGTTCTCAGGCCTTCTGGCCCGTGATAAATAGCGTAGAACACCGCCATGATGGCGAGCAGGGCTTGGGATGTACAGATGTTCGACGTCGCTTTTTCACGGCGAATATGTTGTTCCCGTGTTTGCATAGCCATGCGCAAAGCTTGATTGCCACGACTGTCTACAGAGACGCCAATGATGCGGCCTGGGATCGAGCGTTTGTAGCTGTCGCTGGTGGCAAAAAATGCCGCGTGAGGACCGCCAAAACCCATGGGTACGCCAAAGCGTTGGGTATTGCCGACGACAATATCAGCGCCTTGTTCACCTGGCGGGGTAACCAATAGCAAGCTCATAATGTCGGTAGCAACAACGGTGAGTGCGTCTTGGGCTTTTGCCGTGGCAGTGATCGGACGTAAATCACGAATTTCGCCATTGCTGGCGGGGTTCTGAATTAATACCCCAAAGCAGGGCGTGTTGGCTAATTCAGTCTCTGCATCGCCAATTTGAATTTCAAGACCTAGCGGCAGTGCACGGGTTTTTAAAACGGCCAGTGTCTGAGGGTGGCAGCTGCGATCAACAAAAAACACATTGCTCTTATTTTTACGTACCGCGCGCTTACACATCGCCATTGCTTCGGCGGCGGCGGTTGCCTCGTCAAGTAAGGAGGCATTGGCGAGTTCTAAACCGGTCAAATCAATAATCATCTGCTGGAAATTCAGCAATGCTTCCAATCGGCCTTGTGCAATCTCTGGTTGATAAGGGGTGTAGGCGGTATACCAGCCGGGGTTTTCTAAAACATTACGTAATATCACTGGCGGGGTAATAGTGTCGTAGTAGCCCATGCCAATGAAGGAGCGTGCAATTTGGTTTTTGCTGGCAATGTCGCGCAAACGATTCAGCGTCGCGGTTTCGCTCTGCGCTGCGGGTAGCGGCATATCGCCACGCAATATGGCCGCGGGCACAGTTTGCTGAATCAGCTCGTCTAATGAACTCACGCCAAGTGTATGCAGCATTGCGCTGGTTTGTTCCGCGTCGGGGCCAATATGACGTCTCAGGAAGTCATCGCTTTGGGAGAGGGCGTTAAGAGTGTGGGTCATGCTGAGGCTGCCTGCGTAGTCAAATTTGCGGCGGCTATTCTAGCATAGTGGGGTTAGTTAATTCTTGGCAATTTTCCCTGAACAAGCGACTTATTCAGGGACGATCGCTGCATATTCACTGCTCTAATCTGGGTATTTTTGAGTGAAATCATCAGCGTGCTTTTGGGGCCAGCGATTATGTTGCGCGCAGTGTTTTCCCGCGTTTATTTACATCATTGGTCACTGGTGTGCAGCAGAGTGGTAATTTACCTGAATTTAGATGCTTTGGTCGCCTTAGCGGTATCGAATACCTTAGTTGCATCGTTATAAGATGGTGGCTTCAGAATTGATACGAGGGGTTTGCAGTGTTGGTGGATTTGAACGGCACGCTTAAACGTTGTGCGCAGCCTATCGTGCTGGGTATCACTATTTTACTTTGTGGGTGCGCACCGGTTTCTACTTCGAATATTGCACAATTGCCACCGGAATATACTGCTGAAGAAGGTCGGGTATCGTCGCTTGAGTCGGCGCTAGCGGACGCGATGATAGAAATAGAAAAGATGAAAGCGCGTTCGGCCGATAGCGAGGACGAGCTGCCAGCTATCCCCCAAAATGCCGAAACTGGACGCTGTTACGCTCGTATGTTGCTGCCTGCCGCCTATGTGGATCGTGTGGAGACACGTGTTATTAAGGACGCTAGTGAGCGTATAGAGACGGTGCCTGCGGAGCTGGAGTGGTTTGATGAACAGGTGCTGGTTAGCGAGGAGCATGTTCGCTTGACCGTGGTGCCGGCGACCTATAAATGGCTCGAAGAACGGACTGAAGTGCTGCCGGCGCAGAGTCAACAAGTGTTAGTTAAGGCCGCTGAGTACGACACCGTTATAGAGGAGGTGATCGATACGCCAGAGGAGTTGGTTTGGCGACCGGGTCGCGGGGAAATAGAAAAAATCGACGAAGAAAGTGGTGAGATCGTTCATCAGCAGCTTATTCCGGCGAGTTACAAGAAAATCCGCCGTCAGGTTTTGCGTGCTCCAGCACAGTACCGCAAGGAAGTGACCCCAGCCGTATACGAGACTTTGCGCAAACGGGTGGTTGATGTTCCTGAGCACACTATTGAAGAAGTGGTACCAGCCCAATATAAAACGGTTAAAACTCAGCGTGAAAAAGTTGCTGCGCGCGAAGTGCGCCATCCTATTCCGCCAGTTTACAAAAGTTTTACGTATCGCGAGAAAGTGGCTGACGCTCGTTTGGGTTGGCGCATGATTCCCTGCGAACGCGAAATCAGCAAAGACTTGGTTTATGGCTTGCAGCGCGCTTTGCGTGCAAAAGGCTACGATACCGGCGGTCTTGATGGCGTGCTGGGTAAATACACTTTGGCGGCGATCCATGACTACCAAAAGTCTCAGGGCTTGGCGACCGGACGTTTATCGGTTGAGGTAATAGAAGCCCTAGGCGTGGAATTGCTGGCTGCGCAATAATTTCCCGGTCGCTATACGCCTAAAATAATTCCGCGAAGCTTGCCGTGGAGATTTTTTCTGGCGCACAATAGCGCATGGAATCATTAACTGCGTTGCTTGCAGACATTCGTGCCTGTACTGAGTGCTCGGCGGCGTTGCCGCTAGGCCCTCGTCCGGTGGTGGTCGCTGATACTGCCGCTAAAATTTTAATCATTGGCCAAGCCCCCGGCACCCGCGTGCATCAAAGCGGAATACCTTGGAATGATCCTTCGGGAGATCGATTGCGGCAGTGGTTGGCAATTGATCGTGAACAATTCTACGCTGATCCGCGCCTCGCTATAATGCCAATGGGTTTCTGTTATCCCGGTAAGGGTAGGTCAGGTGACTTACCGCCGCGCAAAGAATGCGCGCCATTGTGGCATGATCGTTTACTGGCCCACATGCCCAAGGTCGAGTTAGTGTTGCTCATTGGGCAATATGCGCAGACTTATTATTTGAACGATGAATTTAAAACCCTTACCGAACGCGTGCAACACAGTTCGGTCCATGATCGCTTTCTGTCGCTGCCACATCCCTCACCACGCAATCAGTTGTGGCTCAAGCGTAACCCCTGGTTTGATATTGACGTGCTACCGCAGTTGCGGGCGCGGGTGCAGGCTATTCTGGAGAGTAAATGAGTAAAGTATTGGGGCCATGGCGGCAGCTTAGTTGTACGCAAATATACGAGAATCCGTGGTTGCGACTTGAACATCACCAAGTAAAAACACCAGCCAATACCGACGGAATTTACGGCAAAATATGCTTTAAAAACATTGCTGTTGGTGTCGTGCCCATTGACGATCAGGGCTACACCTATCTGGTTAAGCAGTATCGTTATCCTTTGGAGGAGTACAGCTGGGAAATTCCTGAAGGGGGTTGTCCAATGGCTAGTGCGCCATTAGACAGTGCACGGCGGGAGCTATTAGAAGAAACCGGTTTGTCGGCGCAACAATGGTTTAAGTTGCAGGATTTACATACTTCGAACTCAGTTACTGATGAGCGCGCCGAAGTGTTTATTGCCGCAGGATTGCGTCAGGGAGCGCAGGAACTTGAGGCGACCGAGGATATATTGGTAGAGCGGCTCTTGCTCGGTGAAGCAGTTGCAATGGCACTGGATGGGCGTATAACAGATAGTATTAGTGTTGCGGCACTTTTAAAAATACATATTTTATTAGCTCAATGTGACGGTGATGTATCTACTTTTTTGGCGTCGCTGCCATCGCTTAGTTAATATGATTTAACTAGGCCCAACATGGGCTCACGTCCGTGTTACATTGTAAGGCATAGGCAATTTTTTAACGGAGTTTGATTGATGACTAAAATACATGGCGTTTTTCTTGCGATTTGTATTGTGCTGTTTGCTGGTGTTCCGATGGCGTTCGCTGAGGGTGTTAAAAGTAGCTCCGACACGGCGTATACCAAAGAGCAGGTGCTAGCTAAGGCCGAGGGCTTTTTTGGTGAAACCACAGCGGGCTTGGCCAAGGCAATTGAAAAACTGTTTGCCGAGCAGGGTAACCCTAATGCAGTGATATACGGTGAAGAAGTATCGGCGGCGCTGGGTGTTGGTGTGCGTTATGGCCAAGGTCATGTTGAACTAGCTGGGCAAGATGCAGAGGCTATTTTTTGGCAGGGGCCATCGCTGGGCTTTGATATGGGGGCCAATGCCGCTAAGGTCTTTACCCTTGTCTACCACCTGAAATCAACAGATGATTTATTGCAGCGTTTTCCCGGTGTGGATGGGAGTTTTTACGTGGTTGCCGGAGTAGGTGTTAATTATCAGCAGAGCGGTGAGATGATTTTAGCACCAATCAGAACCGGTGTTGGCCTGCGTGCTGGTGCGAGTGTCGGCTACGTGCATTACACACGTAAAAAATCTTGGTTACCATTTTAGTTATGCAGTTGAGGTGCCGGCCATGTAGCGTGGCACCTCGTTTATCTCTTAAGACTGTGTTTCCAATCCTTCGTCACTTTCTTGTTCCGCACTAACGTCGATTTTCTCTTGTTCGTCGCTGGCTTCGGCGCCTTCGTTCAGCGCTAGGCTCGCTGTATGCTGGTGACGACGGTATAGCTCATCTAAGTAGACACACAATTGATTGACGACAATCTGGGTGCGCAACGAAACACCAATTTCAAAGGCGTGCTGTGCGTCCGGTATTTCTGCGTAGGCGACTGCTTGCTCGGAGGTGGTGTGCAGTGCGTTATACAGTGTTTGCGACTCGCCGACCGGCACGAGGGTGTCTGCTTCACCGTGAATAATCAGGAACGGCGGGGCATCTTTATGCACCCAATACAGTGGCGAAGCTTGTTTCCACAACTCTGGCGCTTCTGAACGAGTTTGCTTTAACACTTTGGCCGATATCCACTGGCTCAACGACTCGCCCGTGCTGCGCTGATTCTGGCTGTTTAAAAAGTCATACACACCGTAAAAGGGAACGCAGCCTTGCACCTCTGTGTTGACGCCTTCAAAACCTGGCTGAAACTCAGGGGCATTGGCGCTGAGCGCAAGCAGTGACGAAAGGTGTCCACCTGCCGAACCGCCAGTGGCGACGACAAAGTCGGGGTTGCCGCCGTATTCGTGAATATGTTCCTTTATCCAGCTCAGGCCCCGCTTGCAGTCAATAATATGTTCCGGAAACGTTGAGCCAGGGCTGAGTCGGTATTCCACGGCGACACATACCCAGCCATTGGCCGCTAATTGGTTCATGAGAGGCAGAGCCTGCTCATTTTTGCTGCCGCAGTTTTCTAACCATGCACCACCATGCATTTGATAGAGCACTGGGGCGTTTGCTGGGAGGTCGGCGCGGTGATAAATGTCGAGTTTTAGTGAACGGCCATTGACGGTGCAATACGCAATGTTTTTATGGCGAGTGACATTGGGTAGACGGTATGAGAATGGCTTGAGCAGGCGTTTGAAATCAGGGCTGATCTGCAGTGAATCTGCGGTGTTGAGCGGTTGATCTGGATTCAGCTCGAGGGCGTCGCGTACCGCCTGTGCCATGATTGGCTCGGCGCGTTGGGCGCGAAAGTAAAATACGCCAATGGCCAGCCAGCTGCCAAGTGCAATGGTTAATCCTAATGCATCGCCAAAGCCGCTAAGTTCGCCAAATAAAATAATGAGGAATGTCAGTGCTACTTCAAGGGCAATAACATGCAGGGCAAACTCGCCGGTGATAACGCCCATAATAAAACTGAAAACGCCTAATAGCTCCGGGCGTGATTTGTAGGGGCGATAGACATTCCATGCTGTCCAAGCCCAAATTAAGGATAATAAAAACATGCTGAAATCTCTCCGTGAAGGTCGTCGACATCATAGGCTATGCGTATGATGATCTCTAGTTTAGCGAATAAGTGGGCTGCTATTCTGCGCTCGCTTGATAGCGTATGGCGGTGATGTAGTAAAGGGTTTCGCCCTTTGGCGTGACCACCTTTACTTCATCGTCGAGCAATTTCCCTAACATTGATTTGGCGAGCGGCGAATCCATGGACAGCTTGTTTTGGCTGAGATCGAATTCATCGGGGCCGACAATACGGTACTCGTATTCCTTGCCGTCGTCGTCTTCCAAGCTTACCCAAGCACCAAAATAGACTTTATTCTGATTGCTGGGTACGTCGGTGACGACGATGAGTTCCTCGAGTCGCTTTGTTAGAAATCTGACTCGGCTGTCGATTTCTCTCAAACGACGTTTGCCGTAAATATAGTCGCCGTTCTCGGAACGATCGCCATTTTTGGCAGCCTCATGAACGGTGTGTGTGACCTGCGGCCGCTCTACTTTCCATAGTTGGCGAACTTCTTCGCGCAGGCGGCGCTCACCCTCAGGGGTGATGTAACATGAGCCTTTGGCGCGGGGCGGGCGGTAACGTGACATGCGGCTTACTGTTGTAGAGAATAATAACGCGCTATGGTAGCGCAGTGAACACGGACAGAGGATAGCTGGCAATGAATAAATGTGTGGCGATGGGGCGAGTGGCATTGATGATGTTGCTAAGCCTCAATGCGCTTGCCGAGGTGGAACTGCACGGCGAACTCAAACAGGGTGGTTTGTTATGGGGTAGTCTACCGGCGGGAAGCACAGCCAAGCTTGATGGTAAGGCGCTGCAAGTAGCCGACAACGGCGTATTCGTATTTGGCTTTGATCGCGATGCCGCGCCCGCCGCCATTTTGGAAGTTTGCCGTGCTGATGGTAGCTGTGGAACGCGGGATTTACACATCGCCCAGCGTCAATACGATATTCAGCGAGTTAACGGTGTGCCCCAGAAAACAGTGACGCCACCAGCGTCGGTTTTAGAGCGTATCCGCAAAGAAACCGCCTTGATAAGCAAGGCGCGGCGGCAACAATTTTCTCGGCAGGATTTTACTCAAACCTTTAAATGGCCGGTACTTGGCCCGATCACAGGTGTATTCGGCTCGCAGCGTGTCTATAATGGCAGCCCCGGCCGCCCCCACTATGGTTTGGATATTGCTGCGCCAACGGGTAGTACAGTGACCGCGCCTATTGATGGTGTAGTTACTTTGGCGCACCCCGATATGTTTTATTCCGGAGGCACCTTGATTATTGATCACGGTATGGGGGTGTCGTCGACCTTTATTCATTTGAGCCGAGTATTGGTTACGGAAGGCCAAGAAATTAAGCAGGGTCAGGTTATTGCTGAGGTTGGTGCTACTGGCCGGGCAACTGGGCCACATTTGGATTGGCGCATTAATTGGGCTGGGCTGCGCCTTGATCCTGCGCTGGTTATTGGGCCAATGCCTTCAGCCAAATAGCCAAAACGTGCCGACGGCCGGCTAACGACAGACAAATATAATTTGAGAGCGGTAGAAAATGATTGATAAGAAATTGTTAGAAATTTTAGTATGTCCAGTCAGTAAAGCGCCGCTGGAATACGATCAAAAGCGCAATGAGCTGGTGTGTAAAGCCAGTGGTTTGGCGTATCCCATTCGCGATGGTATTCCGGTGATGCTGGAGTCTGAAGCGCGAGTTTTGACAACAGATGAGAAACTCGGTTAGTTCACCACCGCTAAGCTTGAGTATGGCGGTGTTTCTGCCTGTTAGTGCTGAATACACGCCCCCCTAATTTCGTTATACTTGCCGTTTTTCGCTGCCGCCACTGCCTTTTCGTTGAGGTGATGGGGCGGCATTAGCCGTTGTTGCCCACGGAGTGAGAGAGTCACCATGAAAAGCGCCGCCATCCGCGAAGCCTTTATTCGTTATTTTGAAAACCAGGCTCACACCCAGGTTGCTAGCAGCTCGCTGGTGCCGGGTAATGACCCCACCTTACTGTTTACCAATGCGGGCATGGTGCAATTTAAAGACGCCTTTCTGGGGCGAGAGAAGCGTGGCTATGTTCGCGCGGTGAGTTCTCAGCGCTGTGTCCGTGCCGGCGGCAAGCACAATGATTTAGAGAACGTGGGTTACACCGCACGTCATCACACATTCTTTGAAATGTTGGGTAATTTTAGTTTTGGTGATTATTTCAAGCACGATGCGATTAAATTTGCTTGGGAGTTTTTAACCTCGCCTGAGTGGATGGCCATTCCTGCCGAGAAATTGTGGGTAACGGTTTACGCCGAAGACGAAGAAGCCTATCAAATCTGGAATGAACAGATGGGTGTGCCGGCCGAACGTATGGTGCGGATTGGCGACAATAAAGGCGAAAAATACGCCTCTGATAATTTCTGGTCTATGGGTGATACCGGTCCCTGCGGCCCTTGTACTGAGATCTTCTACGATCACGGCGCCGACGTAGCGGGCGGCCCTCCAGGCAGCCCCGATGAAGACGGCGACCGCTATATCGAAATTTGGAACAACGTGTTCATGCAGTTTAACCGTGACGCCGATGGCACTATGACGCCGTTGCCTGCGCCCTCGGTGGATACCGGCATGGGCCTGGAGCGTATTTCTGCGGTAATGCAGGGCGTGCACAGCAATTACGAAATTGATTTATTCCAAAACCTGATTAAAGCCACTGCTGCAGTGCTGAATGTTAGCGATATTGAGCACACGTCACTGCGGGTTATTGCCGACCATATTCGCTCCTGTGCCTTCCTTGTTTCTGACGGCGTTATCCCGTCTAACGAGGGGCGTGGCTATGTGCTGCGACGGATTATTCGTCGAGCCGCACGCCATGGCAATAAGCTGGGCGCCGAGGCGGCGTTCTTCTACAAGCTGGTAGCGCCTTTGGCTCTGGAGATGGGCGAAGCCTATCCGGAACTTGTCACCCGTCAGGCGCAAATTGAAAAAGTCTTGCTGCAAGAAGAAGAGCAGTTTGCGAAAACCCTTGATCAAGGCATGAAGATTCTTGAGCAAGATTTGCAGGGCTTAAACGGTACGCTAATTCCTGGCGACACCGTATTCCGCCTTTATGATACCTACGGTTTTCCCGTTGACCTCACGGCTGATATTGCGCGGGAGCAGGGCTTGAGTTTGGACATGGATGGCTTTGAGCAAGCGATGAATGCCCAGCGTGAGCGCGCGCGCTCTGCCTCCAATTTTAAAGTTGACTTAAGTTCAGAGCTAAATATTGACGGCGAAACCGAATTCTGTGGCTACCAGAACCTTGCGGAAGAGGGTGTGGTAGTCGCATTGCTGCAAGATGGCCAGCGCGTTACCTCTTTAAAAGAAGGCGATGCTGGAGTCATTATTTTGGATCAAACGCCCTTTTACGGTGAGTCAGGTGGCCAGGCAGGGGACGCTGGTGTACTGAGCGCGAATGGCGTGCGTTTTGAAGTACGCGATACCCATAAATCGGCTGGTCATCACTTGCATCACGGTGTGGTCGTTGGCGGCGTAATCAACGAAGGCGACCGTTTACAAGCCGAAGTTGACAATGATATTCGTCAGGCGACCGCGCTTAATCACTCAGCGACACACTTGTTGCACGCGGCCTTGCGCGAGGTCTTGGGTGAGCATGTGGGGCAAAAAGGTTCGCTGGTGGATGCTCAACGTCTGCGCTTTGATTTTTCCCATTTTGAGGGAGTGAGCAAGGAGCAGCTAGCGGCGATTGAGGCGATGGTTAATCAGCAAATACGTTTGAACAGCCCGGTACAAACCGAAATTATGGACATGGATGGCGCAGCCAAACGCGGCGCGATGATGTTATTCGGTGAGAAATACGGCGAAGAGGTTCGCGTGCTGAGTATGGGCGGCGATTTTTCTATCGAACTTTGCGGTGGTACGCATGTTCAGCGCACAGGTGACATTGGTTTGATGCGAATTGTTGCCGAGTCAGGTATTGCAGCTGGCGTGCGTCGTATTGAGGCCGTGACTGGCGCGACAGCACTAGCCGCATTTGAACAGGCGGAAAGTGAGTTGAGCCAGCTGGCTGGCTTGCTCAAAACCGGTCGCGACAAGCTGGGTGATAAAGTTCAGCAGTTGCTTGCACAACAAAAGCAACTAGAGAAGGATGTCGCCGCGCTTAAAGGTAAATTGGCCAGTTCGGCGGGCGATGATTTACTAAGTCAGTGCGAAGAGATCGCGGGCATTAAGGTTTTGGCGACAAAATTAGACGGTGCTGACGCAAAAACACTGCGAGATACCTTGGATCAGCTCAAAAACAAGCTAGGCTCAGGGGTAATACTGTTGGCCGCGGATGACGGTGGCAAGGTAGCGCTGGCGGCGGGCGTGACTAAAGATCTCGTCGGTCGCTTTAAAGCCGGTGAAATCATGAAGCTTGCTGCTGAGGCCGTGGGTGGCAAAGGTGGTGGTCGTCCCGATATGGCTCAGGGTGGTGGTGTCAATGCAGCGGCAATTCCTGATGCCTTGCAAGTCGTGCGTGACTATTGTTCAGCAAAATAGTCCGTGGTTTGACCCATGTGGGTGCAAACACTACGTAAATCACGTATAGCGCTCATTGGGTCATTTCCTTTAAATTTGATCTGGTGTTTAATGAGCGCCCTTTGAAATCGGTGTTCATTGGCAGAAGCGAATCATGAGTCTAATAGTTCAAAAATTTGGTGGTACATCGGTAGGAACGGTTGAACGGATCAAAGCAGTGGCCCAAAAGGTTGCTGGTTTTCGTCAACAAGGCCACGACATTATTGTGGTTGTATCGGCAATGAGCGGTGAAACAAATCGCTTGATCGACTTAGCTAAGGCAATGCAGGCAGAGCCAACGCCGCGTGAGCTAGATGTATTAGTGTCCACGGGCGAACAGGTGACTATCTCATTGCTGTGTATGGCGCTCCATGACTTAGGGCAGGGGGCAAAGTCGTACACCGGTACGCAAGTGCGGATTTTAACTGATGAAGCCCATACCAAGGCGCGCATCAGGGATATTGACGACGCTAAAATTCGTGCGGATCTTGCCGAAGGCAATGTGGTTGTGGTGGCTGGTTTTCAGGGCGTTGATGAAAACGGTAATATCACTACCTTGGGTCGAGGTGGTTCAGATACTACAGGCGTTGCGCTGGCCGCGGCCTTAAAGGCCGATGAATGCCAAATTTATACTGATGTGGACGGGGTTTACACCACCGATCCGAGGGTGGTGAGTAAGGCCCGCCGTTTGAATCGCATTACTTTTGAAGAAATGCTGGAAATGGCCAGCTTGGGGTCAAAAGTATTGCAAATCCGCTCAGTAGAGTTCGCGGGTAAGTACAATGTACCTTTACGGGTATTACATGCTTTCCAAGATGGACCAGGGACTTTGATTAGCTTAGAGGAAGACTCGGATATGGAAAACCCGGCAATTTCGGGCATCGCTTTCACCCGTGATGAAGCAAAGATTACTGTATTAGGCGTGCCTGATACCCCAGGTTTGGCTTACCAGATTCTCGGTCCGGTAAGCGATGCAAATATTGAAGTCGACGTGATTGTACAAAACGTCGCAGAAGACAATACGACTGATCTTACGTTTACGGTTAGTCGTGGAGATATGGCAAAGGCCGAAGCCATTGTGCGTAGACTGGTGAAACAAACAGGTGCGCGAGAGGTCAAAACGGATGACAAAATTGCCAAGGTATCGCTAGTAGGAGTGGGAATGCGTTCTCATGCCGGTATCGCTAGTAAAATGTTTAAAACTTTGGCAGAAGAGTCTATTAATATTCAACTTATCACGACCTCTGAGATTAAAATTTCGGTTGTCATTGATGAGAAGTATTTGGAGCTAGCCGTTCGGTCGCTGCACACAGCTTTCGAACTGGATTCGGAGCCCAGTATTTAACTTAATTGCGCTATTTTCGCTGTGTTGCACAAGGATTCGCACCAGGGTTATGCGTTGGGCTCTTACAAGGAGATGCCATAATGTTAATTTTAACTCGTCGTATTGGTGAGACCTTGATGGTTGGTGATGAAGTCACAGTGACTGTTTTAGGTGTAAAGGGAAATCAAGTTCGTTTGGGTGTTAACGCGCCGAAAGATATAGCCGTACATCGTGAAGAGATTTACGAGCGTATTCAAAATGAAAGTAACGGAAACAAGGAATAAAGCAAAAAAAGCCTTATAGGTCTTTGCTTATTTTCTA
>TARA_R110001599_G_scaffold66248_1_pt1 | contig 15572 bp, 31 predicted proteins | sample TARA_R110001599 | Tara Oceans TARA_R110001599 (sample SAMEA4398360) | marine metagenome | biome: Polar Biome; feature: [MES] marine water layer (ENVO:01000295) within the mesopelagic zone...; material: water (ENVO:00002006), including particulate matter (ENVO:01000060) such as...... | reverse complement strand
GTTGGGGCTCAATTAAAATTAGGAACGGAAAATATAAGTTTACAAGGCTCAACATTAATCAAAGGCGAAGGAACTTCGACGGGTTCAACTTTGGCACTTTATGACAATGATACAACACCTAATAAAACTTGGGATTTTTTAGATAACGGAACAATGATTGGAAGCGATGGGGCAAGAATAACAAACGCCATTGTCAATCCAAGCGTACAAGAGTCGACAAGTTCGGCAACCTTTACAATAAATGCAGACCAGGAAACAACAGGAGTTTTAACGGCAATGGCAGCAGCTACAACAATAGCAGCTCCAACTGGCACACCAGTACAAAGTCAAAGTTTAATATTTAGATTTAAAGACGATGGAACGGCTAGAGCAATTACTTGGAACGCTATTTTTAGAGCAATAGGAATTACTTTACCAACTACAACAACGGCAAGTAAATTACTTTACGTAGGTTGTAAATACAATTCGACAGATACTAAATGGGATGTTGTAAGCGTACAAGAAGAAGCATAAATAAATAAAAAGCTATGATTAAAAATAAAATACACTATCAGATTACAGGAGATTTAGTTGCTGATTACGGAGTAACAGTAAGCAATCCAATTATTAAAGTATCAGTATCAGACAGAGGGGTTATTTCTGATGGGCTATTGAAATGTGAATATAATATTTACATATCTGAGGAAACTTACTCAAGTGGTAAATACTTTTTCAAGGCTGAAAAGGAAGGAGAAAGATTAATTAATTTTAACTTTCCAATTGCTGATGTACCAAATTGGGGTATTCAAACCTATAAAGAAGATCAAAGAAAGATTATTGCTGACACTTTTGGATTTGATATTTCAAGTGTTGTATTGGTTGAAGAAACAGAATAATTATGATAACAATAATTAGTAGAATAGAATTAGAAGGAACTGATAGTTTTAAATACACTGATGTAGGTCATACAGAAGATGTAGATATAATAAATCAAATTAATGAAGATTATGACTCTTCATTAGGTTTATTTATAGGAGAAAATAGAACTAAAATAGAATTAGGAATTGTAAGTGTAAGCACTTTTTTTGCTAATACTCCTTTTGTAAATGAAGCTAGAACTCAAGTAACCGAAGTAGAAGATTTAGGTTTAATAGAAGTGACTGATATAAATCAATTATAATGGCTGTACCTACTAAGGGAAATACTACAAATGCTAATCCTACTCCTGGAGCTAACTTTAAAAATCAAACTCATACTCATAATGTTGGTAGTGATGGTTTAATAGTTGCTCAATTTACTATGAGTAATGCTAGGACTTACACAGGCGCAACTTATGGAGGAGTTGCAATGACTCAATTGTATCAAATCAATAGAGGTGGTTTAGGTCAAAGAATGGCTTTTTTTTATTTAGAGAATCCTCCAACAGGAAGCAATACTTTAAGAGTTAATTTTAATAGCTCTCAATGGAATCCTATTAGTCTACATATAAGAAGTTTTACAAACTCAGGAGGAGTTGGAAACTCATTAAGAACAGGAGGAAGTGCAACACCTAACACTCAAAATTTAACGGTTTCTGATGATAGCTTAGTAATGATTACTTCATGTAGTATTAATGCTATTACAAGTCAACAAATACCAACAGGAACAAATAGAACTTATACGCAACATAACACAAATAGACAGGTAGCTACAGGTGCAATTAGTGCTGATACTGGTCATAGTGCTGGTACTATTTCTTTAAGGTCTACTTCTACTTTTGGAAATGTGTCACTAGATAGAACAGAAATACTAGGTATATCCTCATCAGATACTTCAGGAGGTGATTTCTTTTTAGTAATGTAATTATAAAAATTATGGGTTTATTGTTATTAATATTGTCAATTGTTTTATCTGTAATACTATTACCAGTAGGATGGATTTATTCTTTAGTTACTCTAAGGTTGAAGTGGAGCAAATTAAATGCTTACGCTAAGAATATAGCTTTATCTATAGATCAGTTGGGAAATGTGGTTTTATCTAACATTATGAATGATTTCCTTATTAAAGGAGAAGGGTATGATTTTGGAAACGAAGACGAAACTATATCAAAAGTTTTAGGGAAAAACAAAGAAACAAATACTTTGACTAAGTTAGGAAAATGGATATCAAAAATATTAAATAAGATAGATCCTAATCATGTTGAAAAAGCTTCTAGAAGTTTGGATTAGTTAAAAATAATTTTAACTTTAAAGCATGGAAGAAAAAGAAATTTCAGAAGAACAAAGAGCTTATCTATACATAGCACAGCTATTAGATATAGCTACTCAAAAAGGGGCTTTCTCTAGACAGGAAGTTGTAGGTTACAACAATGCGTTGATTATGTTAGATAATTTATTTGTAACTGAAGTAAAAGACGGAGAGTAGTTTATGTTTTAAAAAAAAACTACAAACCTTTGTTATTTATTTAGCAAGGGTTTTTTGTTTTAATTATAGATAATATTTATACGTTGGAAACGAAAAACAATATCTATTTTAAAATTCTTATTTTTAAGGATATATGATAAATTATTTATATTTATGAGAAACTTAGATGTAATGGATAACTCATATTTTGGTATTTTTCTAAATACAGTATTTTCTCTTTTAGGATGGACTTCTTTAAATGAAAACGTAGAAACAATAACAGATACAATACCTTCTCTTGATTACCTAAAAATAATAGTAAGCTCCGCAGCAGAAACAGGAATAGATGTCACAAGCAAAATCTTAATACTAGTCCTTACTACGTTATCTATAATTACATCTTGTATTACAATCGGTCAATTTTTATACAAAGTATCAAAAAAGAAAAATAAACAGTAATTTTAAATGAGCAATTTTGAATGGAGTACTAGGAGTAAAGCAGTTTTAGAAACTCTTCACCCTGACTTACAAAAGATAGCTAATCTAGCTATACAAAGAACAACAGTTGATATAGTTTTGGTAGAGGGGTCTAGAACGATAGCTTCTCAAAGAGCGTATTACAGAGATGGATTAAGTAAAATTAACCCAGACGCTTATGAAACAGAATCAGCTTTATGCAAAGTAGCAAAGCATATTACAATAACGGAACATCCTTTGTATGAGTATTCAAGAGCATTAGATTTTTGTGCTTATGCTTTTTATAATGGAAAGAATCTTAGCTACGACCTGACACATTTAGTATACATATCTACTGTATTAGAACAAGCGGCTAAAGAACTATATTCAAGAGGTATAACAGATCATTTAATTAGAACAGGAATAAACTGGGATAGAGATTCTATACTAGTGGTAGACCAAAGCTTTTTAGATGCTCCTCATGTAGAGATATATAAACCAAAAAAATAATATGAAAAAGTTTGGAAAATTTCTAAAGAAAGCAAAAGGAGTCTTAGGGGATAAAGGAAAGGATATCGGTCAGTTAGCATTAAAAGCAGCTACAGGAGATTTTAAGGGTGTTATTAAAGAGGTTGGTGACATTCTTAACATAAGTGACCACCCAGAGGCAAAAGCCTTGTCAGAGGAGTTTAAAATAAAGATAAAAGAATTTGAGCTAGAACATAATAAATTATTGGTAGCTGATAGGGATAGCGCAAGAGATATGCAGAAGTCAGCTTTTACATCTGGAGATAAGTTTGCTTCTAGATTTGTTTATTACTTAGCGATATTCTGGAGTATTATAGGTGCTACTTTTATTATCATGGTTTTTTTTGTTTCACCACCTGAACAAAACCTTAGATTGGTTGATACTTTAGAAGGGTTTTTACTAGGAACTATAGTTAGTACGATTATTGGATATTTCTTTGGAGGAGTAATTAAGAATAAAGAGGATTAATCGTCTCCATAAATTTTACAATACCTTAAGTAGTTATGCTGTTTAAGGTATTTTTTTTGTTTATCTGTAAGATTAAACTCTCTAATCTTTTCAAGAGTTCCAAACTCCCAAATCTGATGACAAGGAAAACATATTATTTTAAAGTTGTCAGGGTCTAGTCTTAAACTAGGTTCTTTTCCTTTTGGTATTATATGAGAAAAGAAAGCAGGGTTTGGATGGTTTCCTAAAGGTTTATCACAGTTTTGGCAAGTGTGTCTTTTTTTCTTACTCCATAACTCTAAATGTAAATCTCTTTCTCCTGTTTTTTTTCTTTTCATTTTTTGTTACGATTAAAGTGCTATTTATAACACTTTTTGTTATGAATAAATGTGAAACTATGTGTAACTACATATAAAGTGCTTTATATTGCTCCTTGTGTAGTTAAAGACATATAATCTCGTACATTTCTAAAACATATTCTTTTTGTGGTCAGGATTACTTTTAAAGTATTCGTCTTCTATCTGATACTCTACAGATAAATGTCTGTATAAGTATATTGTTTCTCCTGAGTAGGGTACTGTAACACACTTTATAAAAGTGTCACAAGTGGTAATAACAAAATGTAATTTGTTTTTGTATTTAAATTGCTGCCCTATCTTTAAGTCTTCTGCTTTCATTTTACTAAGTGTGTTACTTTATCTTTTTTTTAAATCAAAAAATATATCTGAATGCTCTATCTGGTTATTGTTCTTAGGAATTACTTGTAATGAAAACCCACAATAAGATACTCCAAAGTTTGCTTGAACCCAGGGAGATGGAGGAGCAAAAGACATATAGTTTCTATAATCAAATCTAGGCTCTCTGTTGTAACCTACTTGATGAAGGTCTCCTTTGTCTACGTGTATATATTTTGATGTAATCTCGTAATGATCTATGTATTGCCTTATAAGATTTGAAACTTTATCATTTAAATGAAGAGGCATATTCTTAAACATATTAGTCTTGTCTTTACCATGAGCTAGTAAAAAAGCATGTTTACCATAAAAGAAATGCTCCATGTGTTTGTTTAAAATAATAAACTCTACATTGTCAAACATAGACTCTATAGCCATTTTAATAGCGTAGTTTGCTGTGTATCCCCAATCCCCTGCGTGGTTGCAATTACTAACGTTTCTAAACTGATATTTTTTAGCAGCGTTAAGGCTTACGATATCAATATACATATTAAGTTTATTGGTAACATAAGTTTTCCATCCGTCTTTGTTAGACATATTTTGAGGAAGCTTATGACCTCCTCTTGTTGTTTCTCCGTTAAACCCATCTAATCCATCTCCTAAGTCGTCTATTATTATAACATCAAAGTCACCGTTTATATCTACTTTATCTTTTATGGATTGAAATACTATTGACAAATGATTTCTAAATACTTTTTGATTGTATTCAAAACCAAAAACTGCGTCCTCAGTGTTTGCTTCCATTCCAACATGAGCATCTGATATAACAGCTCTTAAAGCTTTCTTATTTGATATCTTAACCTTTGGTAGGTCAATAGGCTTGATAGTGTCTATAATATCTTTAAAAATCTCCTTATAGTCTTCTACCTCTGCTTCTAGTTCTGGGTTTTTAACCATTATAGAAGTGTCTTTAGATTTTAACCAGGCTACACTCCAATTATTGTTAGGATAAAACCCTTGCTCGTTTAGCTTATTCTCTATTATGTTTCCACTGAATGAAAAGCCTTTTTTTCCAAAGTATCTTCTTATGTGTCTATCTGTTACTTTTAGTCCTTTTTCTTTTTCTAGCCACTTTTGTATTTTTGTTGATGAGTAACCTTTATCTTTTAACTCTAAAAGCTCTTCAAAGAAATCTGAAACTGTCATTTTATATTTTCTTGGTTAATATATAAATATAACATTTTTAAAAATCTACAAAAAAAAGAGGATTGCTAGTCCTCTTTATAGTTTTTCAAATTTACTCTGAATGTAGATCTCTTACCTTCAGCTCTTTTGTTTATTATTCTTCCGTTGTCTCCGAAGTCTATTACTTCATCGTATTTGGAGAAAGCCATTATTTCTTGTTTTAGCTTTTCTTTTACTTTAGTGAGTCTAGATATCTCATCAGTACATGTTTTATACTCTACTGCTTTGTTCCATTCTTCCTCTTCTCCTTTTCTAAATGTGTCCTCGTAAGAATTTTTATACTTATCCTTATAGAACTCTAAGTATGCTTCGTTACCAGAAGGCTCAGGTTCTATGTTTGTGATTTGCATATCTTTCTCTAAGTCTGTTCCTTCTGAGTTTAAGATATCTCTAGCTTGGGTTACACGATTCCAAAATGTGTAAGACTCAGTTACTATCTGCTGACACAATTCTAAATCCATATCTAGAGGTAGAACATTAAAATCTACACCAGCTACCAAGTAAGCTATCTCTGAGTATGTAATACCAAGCACAATCATTTGTAGGTTAGTTTGGCATACGTATCTATGAGGGATTCCTAGCTCATATTTTTCAGAAGCGAATTGTGATACCATCTTTATTTCAAGAGCAGCATCTGTTTCAATAATCTCTCCTGTAAAAGGTGATGCTTGACCTCCTGGTATTAAGAAATCTAAGGAAGCAGATATATGAGGGTAATTAATATTTACAGCATAGCAAGGGATAGGAACTTTTTTTCTAATCTTATTACCTTTAGTCCAATTGTCAACCCATCCGTCTTCACTTCCATCATAAAACTCCCATAAGTCAGATATTCTCTCTTCAAAGTGTAATCCGTTTACTGTAAACTTACTAGCGAAAGGAGGTATGTCATAATCTACTTTACTTCTAAAAAGCTTTACAGGGTCTCCGTATTCATCTAAACCTATTAGTGTAGCTATTTCCGATGATCCTATTGTATTTCTTCTGAATGAGTACCAGTCTTCATTTCTTTTTCCAGACTTTGTGAACTGAGGAATAAAGAATCCATAAACCTCTTCCTTTATTTGTTTTGCGTATTTAGCATAGTCTTCTAAATGTGCAAGCTCCTCTGGGAGTTTACATCCTAATTTTTTTGCGCTTAAGTCAATCATAGTATTTTAATTTGAGTTCCTAATTGTTCTACATAAGGTGACACATTTTTTGTGAACACCCAATCTTCTAATTTTATTTCTATTGCTTTATCGTAAGGGTGAAAGCTATTTACATATTTAAAACTATTTACAAACTTCTTAGGGAGAACAATTAACTCTCCTGAAAATCTTTTAGTATTAAATAAAAATGAACTTCCTACCTCCTTAATAAATCTTTTGTTTGCTATTACGAAGTGTGTCATATTGAAAAAATACGGGCTTCACCTCTTCCCGTTTTAATAATAGGCTTCTTTGTCTTAGTTAATTAAAAAGGAAGGTCGTCTATCTCTTCTTCTTGCTTAGGAGCTTGCTTAGGAGCTGACATGTGAGTGTCTAAAGACGTAGTAGCCTGCTCGAAAGTAACTCTAGGTTGAGCATTAAAATTACACTCAGGGTTACAAAGCTCTTTTAACTTAGAAAGAAGCTTGTCGTATTTACGTTTAATAACGTCTCCTGTGTCTGGATCTTCAATAACTGTAGTTAAAGATTTTTGCTCATCAATAGATAAAGCCCAAGGAGACTTGTCTTCTCCGTTTAGCTTTACAAAAGCTCTTTTAAAAGATCTATCATTTTTAGTCTGAGTATAAAAACCTAACTCTATTAAGTCAATTTTTTTCGTACCAGCTAAACTATTAATAATAGACCTAGATAAAGCAGAACCTGTTGATATTTCAATATTGTAAATTGCATCATCTACAATTTCTAAATACAAAGATTCTTTGTCTCCGTACTTTTCAGAAGTAAATGTTTTAAATTTGATAGACTTAAGCTGTCCACTAATTTGTTTCCACTCACCTTCTGTTGTCCACTTGTCGTCTTTTTTTACTGTTCTAGTTAAAAAAGGATAAGCGTCTTCTTGTCTCATTCCTTTCAGTTTTAAATAAACCGTTCCTTCTGAACTTCCATTTGATAATCCCATAATTGTATATTGATTTAATTGATTTACTTGTTTAATAAGGAACGTCATCTTCCTCTTCTACTTCTGGTCTGACATTTTTAAATGTGTCCCCTCGATTATATTCAGCGTTTTGTTTAGCCTCTGAAGGTTCTTGGTTTTCGTACACATATTGGTCAAGAGTTGGCTTTGGTTTTTCTGCTTTTATTTCCTCTCCTAAGATATTCTTTTTAAACCATCCTCGCAAAGGATTTACGTTATTAGAGTCATAAAATCCTAAGAAACCATCATGGTTTTTATATATTAATTTCACAGGCTCATCGTCTGGTGTTTGCATACCTCCTGACCATTGATTTTTTATTTTATCTACATGTACTTCTGTTACAATTCTTAATTCAGAATGCTTGTAATATCTATGTATAATAATTAAATCATCTACCTTGTTACCCCATTTACCCCCTCCTTCTAAATCTACTCCTCTACAAGGCATTTGGTATCCTTTCATGTCTCCTGAAGGGTGTACTCTTCTATTAGCCTCTGAAGTAGGGTGCATGTTTACCGTAACACCTACCCTTCTAGACATACTCCATTTTTTAAACTTATCAGCTACAGCGTAATGATAGTCATGAAAACTTAACTTCCTATCTATCTCATCAAAGCATAGCTTCATTATAGAGTTATAAGGGTCGATAACAAAACTATGAATCTTTTCTTTTGATAAAACCTTATCAGCTACGTCTAAAACATCTTTATACGAAACATCTTCTTCGATTTCTACAAACTTAAACTCCCTATTTAAATACTCTAAGCATTTTTCTATATGTTTTGGATTGTCTTTGTATACATCTTTGATTCTTTTCCCTACCAACAGCTCTACCATAGCCATTTTTACAGCCCACATTCTGTTTTCAGGACAAAAGAAAGCTGTCTTTAATCCATGCTTAGTATTTTCTATAAGCTTAAATAACCATATCATTGTGGATTTACCTGTGTTGTATATACCGCCAATAATATTAAACTGATCTTTCTTAAACCTGTAGTATTCATCTAGGTCTGGATACCCAGTGCTTAACCCTAACTCTAATTCTCCTTTCGCAAACTTGTATATGTTTTTCTCTTCTGATTTATCTGCTAAATACTCATGAGAATTATCTATCTCAGCAGGTGCATCTACAACCTTAAATTTAGTTTCAGGAGTTCTACCATAGCCAGCTTCTTTTAACTCTCTAGCAGCCATCTTATGATCTCCTCCGCAAACAATCATTGCGTAAATAGAAAAGGGATTATAAGATTTATCCGTATCAAATATTGTAGAGGAAGAAAATACTCTCATTAAATTATATTGAGTATTAAAATTACCTGATGGAGTTTTCCTACCTGGTCTGCAAATAGGTATTCTACTTCCTTTTGGTGTCCATATAGTCCATCCTGCTGATTGTAACACATTTTGCCAATCACCTCTATCATTATAATCATTCCAAGGAGTAATACCTTCACTACCCCAAGGTATATTAGGGTTCTCCATAAACACAGGAGGGAGAGTCTCATCAAACATTCTAGAGCATGAGAATATCGTATCTCTTTCTTCAGGAGTAATGGCAGGAATATTCGCTAACTTATTTTGAATAATCTTATATCCTTCTGTAGGAGCAGATACTATGTATCCTGATTCACCTCTTGTTTCTAATAAAACAATTTTCTTCTCACCTTTTTTCTGCTCTTTCTTTGTAGCGTCTCTTGATGCTAGTTTTACATTCCCAGTTATCTTAGAACATTTGTATATTAAATGATAACCTCCGTTTACTGTTTCAGCTACTACTAGCTTTCCATACAAACCAGGAGAAAACAGTTCAATCTTGTTTTTTAACTTATCAATTAAGTGACCTTCCTCTTCTATATATATTTCGTTTTTTTGGTCAACATCAATAACTTCTAACCCTCCGCTTATTTCTCCGCAGACTAAACCTATTGATTCAAATAAATGTGAGTTCTCCTCTACGTTTATAAAGCTTGATTGATACTGCTTCCAGCTTGATATGTTAGGTCTCTTGTCTTTCTTTAAAGGCACTATTGATAGCTTCTTACCTATAAAGCTTTTTAATATTTTTTTCTCAATCATAAATGTGTGACCTTAACTTTTAAATTTATTTGAAAAATCTTTCAACCCTTTGATGTCTTCTTCTGACACATTTCCATCACCATCTATTCTGTCTATAAACTCTAACAAACCTTCACTGAGTAACAAATGCTGTTTTAAAAGCTCTTGAACTGACTCTACAAACCTTAACCTAAACTCTATCTGAGTCTTGTATTTTTTATAAGATTTAGGGTCAGAAGGAATGAACTTACCTTTCTCTATAGATCCTAGTGCTAAAAGTTTCTTTTCACTTTGATTTAAAAGATAGTCTACACCTTTAGTTATCTTTTCTTCTAATTTCATTTCTTTACAACGTCTTCTAGAATAAATCTTTTTAATTCATCGGTAGGACACATAGCTAAAAAGTTGGCTATATTAGAATACTTACCCTCTTTGTCATAATTTTTAAAAGGAATTGTTAGTATAGCTTTAGTTATGCCAATCATTTTAAAGCTATTAGCCATTTTAGAAAGGTCTGTTCTATCATCTGTTATAAACGATAAGTCTAGTGCTTTTGTATTTTTCTTAGCTCTAGTTGTAAGCTTCTTGCCTTTAGCTACTTTCTCTGATTTCTGTACTACTTTCTTTTTATCGGTAGCGTTAGTTACTTCTTCTTTGGATGCAAAGTTCCCAGCGTCTCCAATACCTAAAGTTTTTAAAGCTCTACCAATAGCCGAGGTTTCACAATTCTCATACCAACTAGTTTTATTAATATCACTACTACCTTCTCTTTCTAAAGCGTGTCCTGATGCAATAGTTTCTTCACCTTTTTTAATAAGAGCAAGAAACTCTACTTGATATTTACCGTCTGGAGTTAGGTAATGATTTAACAATTCTGTCACTATCTTGTGATCAGGGTATTTATCGTAAAATACTTTTAATCTGTCTGCTGCTGTGTCGTAGTTTTTGTCGTACTTCTTAAATTCCATATTGTTGTTTTATTGCTTGTCTGATTAGTTTTGCTACTGAATAACCATCTCTCTTAGAAATAGCCTTCAGCTTCCTTATTGTTTCTTTTTCAAATCGTATTTGAAATCTTATGTCTTTAGTCTTCATCGCTCATTCTTTTTGATTCTGTATCGCAGAACATGTGTAGCTCCCAGATAGCTTTTATTTTATCTTCTTTGCTTAATTTATAATAAGAACTACTTACTTTAAATATCAAGTCTTCTTTATGTTTAACTTCAAAAGTTACCTCGTAATCACTTTGCATTGCTTAATTTTTCTGCTTGTTTATCAGTTACCTTAATTACTTTCCCTTCTTTTAAATCGCTCATAAAAGCTTTTAACTCTATAAGGTTTTCAAGATTAAACTCAGCAATACTTCTTGATATGTCTTCATATAAATCTTGTATCTGTTGAATTATTTTTATCTCTTCTTCTTTTTCAAAAAGTTTAGCCTCAACTGGAAGAACCTTTTTTTCTAATTCTTTAATAAATCTGTTGCCAAAGTATTTTAATTCTTTGCTCCAAATCCTTGTGTCTTTTAGATCATCTAATGATTCCAAAAGAATAACTCCGTTGCAAATAAATGTTGTTGCAACCTCTTTAGTAGCTTTGTCCATATTGATTAAATTTTCCTAAGTTTGATTTATTTATTTTTTGATTCATAATCGTGTCGCATTTAGGACACTTAACCTCTGTATTGTGAGATCTGACTAATTCATCATCCTTAGTGTGTTTACACTTAGGGCATACAAAATCAAAAATAGGCATATTATAGTTTTTAAATGCTAATTTATGATTTTATTTGGTACTGACAAAATAAATTATTGATTAATTGTTTTCAGATAAATTATCTAGAAGGTCTATAATAAAAACGTCAAGCATGTTTTCTATAGTCATACCTTGACTCCATACTAGCTCTCCTTCTGAATATTGTTCCTCCCATGCTAGTGATTTTCCAATTCTATACTTGTATTCTTCCATTAACAGAGTCTTTTCCTATTAATTTAGTAAATTCCTCTTTAATTGATTTTATCTCTTGGCTTATTTTTACTGACTTATAATGTTCGCTATTGTGGTCTAAAAAGTTATCCGAAAGCTCTTTATGTTTTGTTTTTAACTCTTCTACCTTTTGACCTTTTGATATAACACTGTTTAAGTAGTCTCTAACGCATTTTAAAGCGTTAATGGATGCAATCGTAAACTTCTGAGCTGGTAGCTTGTTACCTTTAACCCATTGCTCTCCTACCATTATTGTAATCTTATCAAAGTCTTCATTAGTTGTTATAACAGCATTTCCTTCTTTGTCTAGTATAATTGTTCTCATGAATGTTTAATTTAAAAACCCCAACTTATTTGCAAAGACACAAACAGTTTTGGGGGTGTTAGTTACTCTCCTAATTTATCTTTCTTACAGCCCTTTCCGTAATGATTTTAATTGACTTGGTTTGAGCATTTTTATACTACTTCACAAAAAACGGTATAATATAAAAGCCAGGGCTATCGTTTATTGACAACTACCTAAGATTGGTCGTTGCATTCTAAATGTCAATCCGTTATTTAAAAATTAATTTTATTACAATAAGTATAACGCACCCAAGTACAGCACACTTATTTATGGTACATTCTAATATACCACTCCCCTTTGATCTTTCTTCTTTTGAGTTTTCCTTCACTTGCTAATTTTCTTACTGTGTCTATATTTCTATCAAATGTGTGAGCATAAGCCTCAGCCTTGCAGTAAACACCATCAGGGAATCTTATCTTTTCAATAAACCCAAAGTCTTCATCTTCTTTCATTCTCTTCAATTCTATAGTAAAGTTTTGGTTCGTACTTAATAAGTATTTTTTTAAAATCTCTCACTACATTATAACCAAAATACAATTCATTTATACGCTTAAAGTCATATCCTTTTTTTATACATATATCAACATTTTTTTTATGGTCTTCAAGTATAGACTTAACTTTACTGTATCTATTAGACTTTAAGTTTTTAAATAAATCTGGTTTTTTGTTTTTAAGATTTCTTTTTAAAGTTTGATAGCTTCCAAATTTAAATATATGGTCGTTTAAATACTTTGCACTAACACCTCTTTTTATCAGAGACTCAACCTCTTCCTTGTTTAGTTTAAAAATCTCATCAAAAGTGTTTTTCAAAACAGGTTTTATTGAGTTTATAGGGATGAAAGGATTAATCTTAAGTTCTGAGTAGTCTTTGTTGTTTATACCTCCTTTGATATTTAAAAAGTGATTATAAACAGAATCTCCTAGCACATACCTATTATCTAATTTGTGAATGTCTTTTTCAAAATTTGACACATAATGTAGGTAATTAGTTCTATCATGACCAGTGTGTAACACAGCCGTCTTGTGAACTTTAGTGTCTCTCGGCATAAAAATAATGTCACAAATTATATAATAGAAAATAGCTGTAGGAGCTAAGTCTTCATACTTTCTAGATACGGGTACTAGAGTGTCAATATTAAAATATTCTTTAACTATCTTGGCTAACTCATTAACCGTTTTTGATTCAAACATTTTTGATAATGCCTCTTCCTTAGATAAGCCATTACTAACTAAGTCCATTATTTTATCTACTTCTTCTTTTGTGTATTTAGCTCTTTCCATTTATTAATCTAACTTAATTCCGTATAAATCATCACTGTGAATAAAAGTATAATCTTCTCCTTCCACATTTATTTCATAAATTCCATTCTTGTTTACTATCACTATATCTCCTTTTGATATGTAATCTTTTAAAAACCTAGAAGGAGAAACGACCTCTAACAAGTCTTCTCTTTTTTGTTTTCTTAAATGATCTGGAATTATCAATGTAGTAGATTGAAATATATCTTTAAACTTCTTACACATAGTCCATTTGTGTATCGGGATAATCTCTCCGTCAGTTGTGACTTTACAATAAGCGTTAGTGACATACTTAGATACCATATCTCTCCATAGTCTCATAAAAAAAGTTCCTGTCTCCTTATGCTTTCTCTCGAAGTCTATACATCTGTGATGAAGATAAAGTGTGTCTCCTTCAGATATTTCATCTAAAGATATTTCATCCTTCTTAACGTAGCTAGAAATACCTCCTGGCTTCCCTACAACCACAGCTTTGTGTATTAAGTTCCTAACATCGGCAGGCACTGAGTCTCCGTCATAAGAGTTAAAAACATTGTCTAAAAACAACTCTATCTGTTTGTCGTTTATTTTAAATGTTTTTCTCAAATGACCTTTTAAATCTATATCTAATTGTAGATAATCTCTTATTAAATTCATTTTTAAAAATGTTTTAAACTTTTTCAAATTCTTTTTCAAAATCTTCTTTCATGAAAAACTCCTGAACTCCGTCTTTATCTTGGATGATAACTACGTCTTCTTCTATAGATATAACTTTAAATACTGCTGGTTTTCTTTTTACAAATTTCATAATGTTCCTAATAAATAATTGGTTAATAATACTATTGTGTATACGGTGGATAATATTAATAAAATCCAACCTATCTCTTTTAATAAACTCATTTCTTTACACTAATTTTTTCTTCATATTTTTTGTTTAGTTTGATTTGACATTTTATACTGCATACCGAATACTTACCTTCTACTTTTACCTTGCACACTTCACATTTGTATGTAGGGAATAAGCTTAACTGTAGTTTCATAAATGTGATAAATAGAACTCTTCGTCTCTAATGATTCTTTGCACTACTTTATACCCTAACACTAACTCGATAGATAAACTTCTCTTAGATCTATTCTTAGATAGGTTTAAAACCTTTCTGACTTTATCTAACTGACTAGATACTGGAACTAACTTTTTACCTTGCTTTTTAAATCCGTATGGAGCTTTGTTAGAATAAACCTCTAGGTTAGCTTTTTTATTCTGAAGAACAGAAGACGTTCTCTCACTAACTATACCTCTCTCCATTTCATTAAGTGATAGCATAATAGTTAAAAAGAATTTACCAGTAGCTGTGTTAGTGTCTATTGTCTCTCCTTTCATATCTATAATAGATATTCCTATGCTTTTTTTGTTAAGCTCTTCTATAAATGTTAAACCATCTACAACTTTACGAGATAAACGATCTAACTTCCAGCAAACTAATTGACTAACTGAATTAGATTCTATTAATTTTTTAAGAGTCTTACCTCCTGGTCTGTTAAATATTTTAGAACCTCCTGATATGTCTTCGTCCACTATAATATCTACAATCTCATATCCTTTTGACTCACAGAAAGTAACACATTTTGATTTCTGAAGTTCTAAAGAATTGTCTTGCCTATCTGTGGACACCCTAATGTAAATTGCTACTTTCATAATGATTACTAATTTAAATTAAATATTGGTACTGACAAAGAAAAACATAACAAATTGTAATTGCAATTCGCAAATTGCGAACAGTCGCTCAAGCTCAATTACAAGGGTGTTGTAAAACATTAAAACGATTTTACAACAACGTGTATAAATCATTTTTTAACTAACTCTTTTATAACCTCCCACCATTCTATCAAAGGGCTTCCATAATTTTCAATATTCCCTTCCAAATGTTCTACGTCAAAATATCCCAGCTTTTTTGCAACTTCTTCTAAATCCATAATTTTATCTTTTTAATCCGTTAAAAAACAATTCATACACAATGCGTTATAGTGTAATTGGTGGTAAGCCGTCTAGTTCTAGCCTAACAAAAG
>TARA_R110001599_G_scaffold12749_4_pt1 | contig 15616 bp, 15 predicted proteins | sample TARA_R110001599 | Tara Oceans TARA_R110001599 (sample SAMEA4398360) | marine metagenome | biome: Polar Biome; feature: [MES] marine water layer (ENVO:01000295) within the mesopelagic zone...; material: water (ENVO:00002006), including particulate matter (ENVO:01000060) such as...... | reverse complement strand
CTGAGGAAGCTTTTAAAATTAAAAAAGGAATATCATTCCCTAACTATGGAAGGAACGTAGCTAACAAAAGGACACCTAACTACTAATGCTTACATCTAATACTCAAGCTTTTATTAATAAAGAACAGTATGGTAATAAAAAAAAGAAAAAGAAGAAACCTAAAAAGATTTCTAAACTAAACAAAAAGAATCAAAAAGGGAGAAAAATATAATGTCATATTCAATGAATTATAAAACTAAAGACTCAAAAAAAGTAAAGAAACCTGTAGATAAAAAAAAGAAAAAAATTACTAAAACAGCTAAAAAAATAGTTAAGTTGCCTAAAAAAGGATATTAAAATGGTTGATGTTGTAAAATCTTACAAAGCTAAAACTTTTGGTGATAATGAATTAGAAGCATTTATTAAAGAAAATACTTCTCATTATATGCTTAAATGGAAAAAGGGTGGTACTGTAGCTCCACATTTATCTGGTGTGTATACTTCATTAACTACTGTTGATACTGATGTATATAATTATATTAATACTGAAGAAGCTAAAGATGCTATAGAACCTGTAGATGAAAGAGTAAAAGCTAAAGCTAAAACAGAAAGAAGATTAGCTAAACAAAAAGCTAAACTCGAAGGACTTGTTACTTAGATGGCAAAAAGAGGAGAATCAGTCCATAGATCCTTTATTAAGGGTTTAGTTACTGAAGCCAATCAATTAACATTTCCAGAAGATGCTTCTATAGATGAAGCTAATTTTGTTCTTAATAGAGATGGCTCTAGGTATAGAAGATTAGGACTTAACTATGAGTCTTCTTATGCTGAAACAGCTACTGGAGTATCTGCATCTGATATAGCTGCAGGTCGTCAATCATTTCATAAATGGGAATCTCCTGGAGGAGATACTACTGTATCATTAGGTATTGTACGTATAAATAATAAACTATGGTTTATGAATTTACTTACTCCTAATCCTTCAGCTAATTTAAAAAACGGTGGTAATCCTATTACAATAACAGGATTAGCTTCTGGTAAAATAGAAGTATCAATTATTAATAATAATTGTGTATTAGTTAGTAAAGATTTAGCTAAGCCTGTATTATTATCTTATAATGTTGCTGCAGGTACGGTTTCTCAAAGTACTATTACTTTAGAAATACGAGATCAATATGGTGTAGATGATGGTTTATTTATTGATACTAGACCTACTACATTATCTAATGAACATAAATACAACTTACGTAATCAAGGTTGGAATAAGAATATTGTTACTGGTGATGCTGCTTATCCAGATGCTTTAGTTTATCATCATCATGTAACAGGAGCTTATCCTAGTAACTCAGATTCTTGGACATTAGGTAAAGTAGCTAATCCTAGTGATGCTGCTTTTGAAAAGTATGATCCAGATACATTATTAAAGAACTCTCAAAGTAATTTCCAAACTGCTAAGGGTTCATTTATTATAGATGCTTTTAATAGAGGTAACTCTAGAATGACTAAATCTGATGTAACGTCAGGTTTACCAACAGATCAAGAGCAAGGTAATATTTCTACTATTACATCTTATGCGCAAAGAATATTTTATTCAGGAATAGATTCATCATTAAGTAATGGTGATTCTAGAAGTCCGAACTATTCAGGATTTGTTTTCTTTTCTAAAGTTATTAGAAGTAATGCAGACTTAGGTATATGTTACCAAGAAGCTGATCCAACAGACCCAGGCATTAGTGATCTAATAGATACTGATGGTGGTTCTATACAAATACCAGAAGCTACTCGTATAGTTAAAATTGTAGCATCACAGTCATCAGTATTAGTTTTTGCAGAAAATGGTGTATGGGAGATCTATGGAGATACTGGAGGCTTTATTGCTACCTCTTTCCAAGCAAGTAAGATATCTACTAATGGAGTATTTAATCCTGATGCAGTAGTTAATATTAATGGTAACTTTATGTACTGGTCTAGAGCTGGTATCTATGTACTTAAACCTGATACTGCTAGTGGTCGATTTGCTTCAGAGTCTATATCACTATCAACAATACAAACTTTATATTTAGAAATACCAGAATTAGGTAAAAACAATGCTAAGGGTTTCTATGATGAGAAAGAAAATAGAATAAGATATTTATATAACGATACAAATGCTTATTCAGAAACTAACTTTATTAATAAATATAATAAAGAGTTAGTATATGACTTGACATTAAAGGCTTGGTATAAAAATGAATTTTCTGAGTTAGATACTCAAAGCCCTTATATTGCAGACTATGTAGATATTCCTGGATATGCTATTAGTATAACGACAGAGAATGTTGTAGTAGCAAGTAATCCTGTAATTGTAACATCTAATGCTAATGTTATTGTTAATGATGATATACCAGTAAATAGAAGTTCTGAGTTTAGTTTTCTTACAATAAGAAATGAGAAGTTTACATTAAGTAAATTTAATAGTACAGACTTTTTAGACTGGAAAACAGCAGATGGTGTTGGTAAAAACTACCTTAGTTACATAGTTACTGGCTATGAATTATTTGGTGATATTATGAAACAAAAACAAATACCTTATGTATTCTTTTATTTCCAACAAACTGAAGATGGGTTTGTAGAAGCATCTGGATCTTTTGTATTTAGTAATCAATCTTCATGTAAAGTACAAGCACAATGGGATTGGGCAGATTCAGCAGCTAATGGTAAATGGGGACCAGAGTTTCAAGCCTATAGAATACTACGAAACTATACACCAACAGGTGCTTCAGGTGTTTTTGATAGTGGTGATAGTATGGTAGTAACTAAGAATAAACTGAGAGGATCTGGTAAATGTTTAAGTTTATACATTCACTCAGAACAAGGAAAAGACATGAGATTATTAGGATGGGGACATCCAGTAACAATATTAGATATGGAGTAATATGATAAACTTATATCAAGAGGGCAATGGCTTTTATGGTATAGAATGGAATGAGGAATTAAACTCATATACAACACATGTAATTTTACCAGAAGCAGATGAATGGACTTTAAGTTCATTTAGAAAGTATAAGAAAGTGTTTAAAGATGCAAAAGTAAAGATGAAATCAATGGGCATTACCTCAGTATTAGGAGTATGTGCATCAAAGAAAGAAAGAAAGTTTAATATGCTATTTGGATATAAACCAGTACCTGATGGTATAGTACTTACGGAAGATGGAATTTTAAATTATTTAGTTAAATTGGAGATTTAGTATGGATATAAAACAGTTATCAACAGAAGAAAAAGTTTCTTTATTAAAAGATCTTTATCATGATATTGCTGGTAAAGGACGTAGGGGTGATACTCAACTCGCTCACATTAACTCTGTAGAAGCTGAGTTACTTAGAGCAGCTGGTGGGTCTGGTACTATAAACCCAGCAACAGGTTTACATGAGTATGGTCCTGTAAAAGCTGCAGTTTCAGCTGTTAGTAAAGTAGTTAGTGTTGCTACTGACGTTGCAGAAGTAGTTGCTCCTTTTGTTGCTACTGCTACTGGTAATCCTTATCTTATGGCAGCTAAATTTGGATATGATATGTATAGTGCTAATAGACAAAGAAAAGCTCAAAAACAATCTATTTCTCTTCAAAGATCTGCTATGGATCAAAGATCTAAATCTGATGCAAATAGACAAAAATATAATCAATTACAATTTAGAAAACAAAGAATAGCTGCTCTTCGTCAAGGCAGACTAGAAAGAGGTAGAATAGAAGGTTATGCTGCTAACTCAGGAGTAGGTGATTCATCAAGTCAATTAGGTGCTGTAGCTAGTGTAAATACTCAAACAGCAGCTGCTATAGGAGATTTTAATACTGCTCAAGGATTTGGAGATATATCTAGTGGCTTTAATCAAACTGCTGGTAATATGATGAGTGCTGGTTTACAACAAGATGCTAATGCTATGAAATGGAAAAACATGAGTGATACAGTAGATAGTGTTTATAAGAAGTTACCAGAAATAGGTGATGCTATGGAAGGCTTTTCATCAGATAGTATCTTTACATAAAGGAAATAAATGGCAGATAACCAACAATTACCTATAGATCCATATCAACCTCTTTCTAATACATTACAGAAAGATGATGCTTTCTATAGTTCATTTAGTGATAAAGAAGATACTGACCCTATTGAAACTTATACTAATATAGGAGAAGAACTAGACACTTTAGGACAATCTCCTATTCTAGAAAATGCTAGAATAAAATGGGAAAAAGAACAAGACCAAGTTAAAAAAGGAACTATTGGTTTATTATTAAATGATGATGAAATATCTAGAGAAGAGAAAAAACTTTTACTAGATGACTATCTTAATAATGAACAAGTACCTTTATCATTTAAAGATAAGTATTTACAAACAATGAGTGATGAGTATCTTTTAAATAATGAATTAGAAACAAATAATAAAGTTATTGAAGAAGAAGATAATAAAATACAAGAACTAAAAGTAGAACAAGCAGAAGAAAATATTAAAGAAAAGTCTTCTAATGTTTTTAATGACATGATGGGTTTTAATATTCCTGTTGATAATTTAGAAAATAACTGGGCATTTGCAGGTCTTGCCACAGGTTTACCTGAAACAACTGAAGAAAATCAAGCAGCTAGATACGCTAGACATGTTATTACAGAACCTTTAGCTTTAATTGATGGTATGATTGGTATCATTCCCTGGGGTGTAGAAGCCATAGAAACGCTTTTAAGAGCTCCTGAAGGGATAGATGCCTATATTGCAACACAAGCTTACAGAGAGGTCTATGATAGCCTTGATGAGGCTGATCAGAAAGCTTATAGAAAGAAAGGAATAAACCAAGAACTACAGTTTAATGTTGCTCCAACACCAGAAAAATTAGAAACATTAATCATAGCTAAAAGTAAAGAGATTAAAGCTAATTTAGTTAAGAAACATGGTAAGAATGTAGATACTGTTACTGCTATGTATGAATACTTAACAGAACAGAATCGTAAAAAAGGTGGATTTATGTGGGCTGGTCTACAGCAAGATGCTAAAGACTCTCTTGGAATAAATAAAGACTTAGAAGAAACTGTTGTAGCTAATGTATTTAAGTGGATAGATGAACAAATAAATAAAGGTTCTAGTAGTCTTAAACCTGATGACCCTGAGTTAGTAGGTTTACCAGTAAAGTTACTTGTAGCTGCTTTTCTACCTAAAACAGTTAAGACTGCTGTAAATGTAACTAAAAAAGGTACATATAAAGCATTAAGAACCTATGCAGACACAGTTGTAGCTAAAAGAAAACAAAAACAAAAAGATGCTGATAGTAGAGCTTTACCACCACCAAGAGAATTAAAAGATGTTACAGGTGAAGTATTATCTCCAGAACCACCAGTACCACCTAAACCACCTACAACTGGTCCACAGGTTAATATTAAAGTAGATAGCCCTATAGCTAGTACTACTAGAGTTAACCCTAAGAAAGGTGCAGAGATAAATGCTACATTTGTTTTACAACCAGAAGTAGGTCCTGCTGTAGGTTTAGACTTACCTAAGTTCTTATCACAATCTTTAGATGGTAATGGTACATTAGTAGGTACTAATCAAATAGGTTCTCAAATGGACGTAAGATTAATACCTGAAGTACTTGAAGCTGCAGAAAGACAAAGAGAATTAACTTTACTAGATCCTTTAGATATTTATTATAATCAAAAGAAAGACTTCCTTATGGGAGTAAATGAAACTCGTAACTCAATTAATAATATTAAATCAGATGTAAAACTAATTGTATCACCCACATTTAGTACAGCAGTACCATTAGATAATGCTTCAGGCTTTTTTCAAAGCACTGTAATAAGACATTCATCTGTAAGTAACTTTACTAATAAAGCTGATGTAGAAGCAGCATATGCTGTAATTAAAAAAGAGATAATGAAAGTTAGAGAAGAACCTCTAGCTCAAGGTGAATTAGTAATTGAAAAAGTTATTACTACAGGACAACAAGCATGGAATGTTTTAGATACCTATGTACCTACTACTTCACCTAAAGTTGCTAAAGGAACTGAGATAGTTCCAGAAGTAAATGATGGTGGTACTTACATTATTAGATGGTCTAAAGAGATGGATCAAGGTAGTATGATGATTGAAGACTATCAAGCTGACTTTGGTACTGTACCTAGTAAACGTACTAATAAACTTGATGCTGCAGTACAGAATGCTTTAAGTATTAAAATGGGTAACTCTGGTGCACAGTTTAGTGAATGGTTTTCTCCTTATGGTCAGTTTACTCGTAAGTTTGAATCCTTAGAAGGTTTGTATAAAGAAAGAGCTGAGTATTATAAAGATGCAGTTAAAGATGAAATGATTGAGTATGTACTAAAAGACTTATCTGCTAGACAGCAAAGAATGTTTGGGACTGCTATTGAATACTTAGAACTAATTGGAAAAGATACTGCTTCTGTTGGAGAATTAAGAACTATCTTTGATAAAATAGCTCCAGAGTATGGTACACCTAGAACTGCAACTTTAGAAAAGATTAAACGTGGTCTTGATTCTATGAGAATATATATTAATCAAAACTTTGTTACAGCTAATCTAATAGAAAACTCTAAACTAAGAGCTGCTGGATATGATAAAGCTTTCTATGTAATTGATCCAGTAACTAAAGTAGAGACTGTACTACCTGTATTAAAAGATTTTAAAATACAACGATCAGATCCTATCTTCTTTGATGAAGCAGGACAACCTTTAAGTATAGAAATATATGATTTAAAGAATCAAAGACCTGTATTGTTTGAACCTAATGTACGTGATTATTTAAATAAAGAAGGGGTATTTACATATAACGAAGGTTTACGTCAACATCAAGTTTATCGTGTAAACAAAGCATTTATAGATAAAGATGGAAGAACATATGATTATCTTATTAATCCAGGATTACTACCTAATACATTACCTACAATAACTATACCTAGAAAGCCTGGGTATACTGCTAGAATACATGAAAGTACTTTATTTGGTGTTAAGTATCCATTAAGTCATATACATAATGGTAAAGAGATGGGTATATTTAAAGATAAGCAAACTGGTGAAGTTAAAGTATTAGCTGAATTAGATTATGGTAATGAGTATGTAGGTAAGTTAACTAAAGAACAACAAACAAACAGAGATCTTCTTACTCAACAAATGGATAACTACTCTCAAACAGTAGTAGCTCGTGATACTGTAAATGAAATGGAGGCATGGGAGCGACAAAACCCTAGTCAAGTAGCAAGAGAAGTACTTGATGGTATGGGTGATCCTCGTACTATTCCCGGTGTTTTCTTAACTATTAAACGACAAGCTAAAGAGATTAGTTCAAGAGAACTTAAATCTTACTATGAAACAGAAGCATCAACTACTTCTACATCTAAGTATAGAAATGAATTATTAGATTCTAAAGTTACTGGAGATCCATTTAGATCTACTGTATTAACTGGTAATCAAATTAACTCTAACTTTATGACACAACAGTTTTTAAAACAAGCTGAAGATATTTTTGTAAACTTGTATGTAGTACCAGGAAATCAAAGCTCTGTTACTATTAGACCTAATGCTGAATCACCTAGTATTACTCAAACAAGAGCTAATGAATTAGAAACTATTAATAAAGACTTTCCTTTAGCTAGAGAACAGATACAACAAAAGATGGATAACGTAGAAGAGTATAAACAAGCTCTACGTATGTATGATAAAATTACTGTAGCTAAATATGGTACTGGTAATAAAGCTAGTGCTAATGTAGTTAGAACTATACTAGATCAAACTACTAATGCTGTTGAAAATAATATAATACGTAATGTAGTACCTGAAAAGATGTTAGATGGTATAGTAGTAAAGTTAAGAGCTGGACAAAAGTATTCAGACATAGCTGTGCAACTACCTAGCACTCTTACTGTACAACTTATGATTATGATGCGACCATTTAGACAACTGTTTATTCAAGCACCTGTTTTTACAGGAGCTCTATTAACAGCATCAGGATTTGATCCAGTTAGATTTACACATAATCTAAAAGATATAACAGCATTAGCAGCTTTAGATGGTATGAACGCTTACTGGAAGGATAGTCCAGCATGGTCTGAAACTTATAAGTATATCTGGGAAAATACAAAAGATGCTCCGCCTCCTTTAACAATCTATCAAGAAAAGTTTGGTAGAAAATATGATGTTAGTTTTAATAAAAAAGACTACATGTTTATGTTACAAATGAAGAAAGAGTTTAACTTTGGTAAACTTAGTTCTCATGAATGGTTACCTAATATCTTTACTAGAGATGTTACAGAACTAGGTAATGTTAGATCATCTACTGAATTAGCAGATATAATAAATCCTAAGTCATGGGCTGCAAGAATACAAAGAGGTTTAGCTAAAGGATTCCAAATAGGTGAAGGTCTTGGTCGTGATGGTATGCTACCTGTTATGGTTAGAAACTGGATGTATAAAAATCCTGATAGAGCTCATCAATGGAAAAGTCCAGAGAATGTAAAAGAATGGATGGAAGATGCTATAAAAGGTGTTGGTTTCATGACTCCAACTAGACAATTAGGATGGCAGAAGTATCTACCATTTGAGATGTTTGCTAAGTTTGAAGGCTTTAGTCAAAAACAAGCAGCAGTTATATGGAATAAGAATGCCTCTGGCTTTCAAGGTTCAAGAAGATATCAATATATCTTTAGTGGATTATTATTAACAGGTACATTACCTTATGCTTTACAAACTGATATTAGAGATGTAGTGGGAGAGATAGGTAAATTGTATGGTGATAAAGAAAGAGAGTTTGAAGAGTATTTCTCTAGACTTAATCTTGCAGATTACTGGGGTAATGTATGGGCAAATCAAGACAATGATTTATCTGATGAAGAGAGACAAGAATCTAAATTAGACTTTGGTGAATCTTTAGGACTATTTGGATTTGAAGATTACCCATTCTTTTTCTGGTCAAGAGCAGCAGAGTACTTAGGTTTAATGGGAGATAAAGCAGGAGATTCTGCATTATTAGGTGCTGTAGTTGCGCAATGGAACATACTATTTGGAGAAAACAAAGGCTTTAATCTAATGGTAGAGTTTTGGAGTCAACCTGAAGCATTTACTTTTGAAGAAAGAGTTGAAGGTACAGCCAGACTCGTAGAAGAGATGCTACCATTCCTTAAACCAGTTATTAAATATCAAGCAGAAGCTTATCTAGGAGATAGGTATACTGTAACAGGACAACCTACAGGAACAGGAACTAGTGAGTCAGAAAACTTTATAGTTAACATGTTAGGTGTACAAGATTATGCAGATCAATTTGTATGGGATAGTAAACGATCACAGAAAGATAAACAAAAAGCTATACAATCTGCAGCTAGAACATTTATGGTTATGGTTAATAAAATAACAAATGATAAACCTACATGGAATGACGTTAAGAAACGTATGAATGTATTTGAATTAGAATTACAAGAAAGAAAGTTCTTATCTAATTCTATGGAGCATCAATCATTTAAACGAGAAGTAAGAAGGATTATACAAAAACAAAATACTCCTTTAATGTTAGAACTATACAAGTATTATACTGAAAATGTTAATATGGATCAAAAGTATTTTTCTGAAGAAGAGATAAGAAATATGGACGAACTAGCTACTCATTTAAAAGGTAAGTATCCTGATGAAGCTAGTCAAATAGACTATAGAGTTAAATTAATGAAAGCAAGGAATAAAGTATATGAACAACAAATGGAGAGTAAATAATGGCATACAGTAGTAACATACCAGATTCAAACCCTGCAATGGGCTACGTAAAGCCTGAACGAGTCAAAGTAGCTAAATTTGATAATCTTTCTGCTACTCTTTCTGGAGTAGAAAAAGGTATTGACTTTATTATAGATGCAGATAAAAAAAGAGATATAGAAGAAGCTAGAGAGTCAGCTACTAAACAAGTAGAAGATTATAAAGCTCAAAGCCCTGCTGAAAATTTAAGACTTCAAGAAGAAAAGCAAGTGTTAGAAGCTCAAATACGTAACGCTCCACAAAGTGACCAGGTTCCTGCTTGGAAAACTAGAATGGATGAGGTTACTGGAAAGCTTACAAACGCTGTAAATCAAGAAAAGATGAGTCCATATGAGTTTCAAAGACGTTCTAATGCTGCAATGTTAGAGCAAATAGAAGCTAACCCTGCTTATCGTGATGAAATTGTAACTGAAACTCAAAAAGTATATCAAGCTATGGGTATATCTGATATCATAGCAATGGATGAAGGAATAGGTAAAGCTGAAGCAGCTCAAAATAAATACGAAAATAAAGAAATGGATAAGTTATTAATAGAAAATAAAATTAATCCTTTTGATTTAGATGACCAAGATAAAGGTGAAGAGTTTAATAGAATACTTAATAATGATAGAAGTTTCTATATGTTAGAACAAGCCGCTGCACGTGGTGATATTCTTGATCAAGATGATAAAAGAATAATAGCAAACAAAGTTAAAAACATTAGGTTTAATGGAGAACAAGGATACGAAGCTGTTGCATCTTATACATTTAATAATTTAGGTAAAAAAGTACAAGCAATCAATGAATCTGATATGTCTGCGCAAGAAAAACAAATAGCTCTTATGGATGAGATTAGAAAGAGTAGAGGTTATATTACTTATGTAGGTACAAACTATACTAAAGGTAATAAAGATACAGTAACTCGTTGGTATAATGAACAAATTCTTATGTTTAATAAATTAGAAACAGATGCTAAAGCAATGACTAGTGGAGAGTTTCAAAAGAAAAACCTTCAGACACTTGAAGATACTGCTGGACTTATAAATAAATTAGATATACGTAGGTATAGTAATCCTGAAGCTTTAGACGCTGCTATAAAAATGAGAGGAATCATTAAAGAAGCAGAAAAATATGACCCTGGCTATCAACCTTCAGAAGAAGAGAAAGCAGTTATTTTAAGAGGTATTGAATCTATAAGAGTTGGAGCTGGTCAAAAGATTAGTCCTTCTAATTCATTTTTAAATGATTTTTATGGTGAGCAAACTCCTAAAAAACTTAGAGCTTTAAACATACAATTTAAAAATGCTCTTAGAGATGGTCTTGAAATAGATGAAGTTGCTATGGGGTATGTAAATAATGTATTTACTGTATCTGAAATTAAAGGTAGAGATCTTGGTGATAGTGCTAGAATAAGATATGATGATACTATTTTTACTACTTTAACTAATATGGATGATAGTGTTATGAGATACTTTATAGACACTCAATCAGATTTTAGAAACTCTTTAAGTAATGAACTACAGTATTACAAAACTAAGGTTAATGCTTCTTTAAATAGTATTAAACAATCAGAAGGTATTACTGAAGATACTGTTCCTGTACAATATTACAAGGGTACTGGTATGTTCTTTGTTCCAAGTAATAGAAAGTTAGATAATGAAATGAGCCGTGTAAACAAGTACATACAGTTAACTGCTAAACAACAAGGTGTAAAACCTAGTGCTATTGCTGAACAATTAATTAATGAGTTCCCAATATTTGCTAAGAAAGTTGTTACTGAAGAGGCTGTTGAAGAAACTCCTGTTCCTGTAGAAGTTAATACAGAGGTAGAACAAGCAAAGGAATGGTTAAAAGCTAATCCAGATCACCCTGATGCTGAAGCAGTACGTAAAAAAATAGAATCTATGTCATGAGTGAATTTGATATAAACTCTTTTTTAGGAAGGGATAAAGAATCTGTATTTGATGTAAAAGCTTTTTTAAAACAAGGTAAACAAATTGCATCAGAGCTTTATCAAGATTATTCTTTTGATACTCCTCAACAACAAAAAGATTATAAAACTGTAGTTAAGTTTTGGAAAAGTAAAGGATATAATGATTATGCTATTGCAGGAATAGTTGGGAATCTTGACCATGAATCAGGTAATACTTTTGATTATAAAAAGAAACAAGGTAGTGGTGGTCCAGGTCGAGGTATAGCACAGATGGAAGCAGGAGCTATGTTTGATAGATATAATTCTTGGCTTAAAGCAAGTAAACTAAAAGACTCTTTAATAAATCAATTAAATTATATACATGGATCTATTCAAGATAATTTAGGATTTGATGAGTTAGGTTCTGGTAATGCTAAAGAACTTAGAGAAGGATTAAAGAATGTAAAGTCTGTTGATGAAGCTACAACAATGATGCAGAACATATTTTTTAAACCAGGAAAGCCTAATTTAGATAGACGTATTGAGCTATCAAATAGAGCTTACAAAGAATTAAATAAAAAAGGAACGAATAATGACTAGTATAATAACACATTTAATACCTATAGCACTTGGTTTCTTTGCTAAGTTAGTAGCTATTAAATCTAAACAATCTCATGACGAGCAAACTCTTATGTTACAAGCTCTTTCAGCTAAGTCTATAGAAATAGATAAAGCTAGAGAACATGCAAATAAGGAGTCATCCATGGCTGCTTGGAATAGAAGATTTCTTATTGTAGTTATACTAGCTTTAGTAGCTATCTATCCATTAGCTGGAGTATTTGGAATAGAAACAATTATACCTGTAACAACAGAAGGGTTTAGCTTTTTAGGATTGTTTGAAATAGGTGGTAGTACTACCTTTGAAACAATAACTGGTCTTTATAAATTTGATGAGATCTTCCAATGGGCAACAATTATAATTGAGTTTTATTTTGGAGGTCAGCTTGCAAAATCCAATTAAAGACTTACCTGAAAACACACTTAGTACAATAGATTGGACTTCTATAGGAATTTTAATAGCATCTTGGATTAAGTTTTTACCAGACGTTGCTGCTTTATTGACGATTTTATGGACAGTACTTAGATTTTATGATAGGTATTGGGATAAAGATAAAAAGGATTAGCTATGGTTAAAAAATTTACAAAACACGTACAAGAAGGTTTAAGAATTACAGTAAAAGATTTAGTTGCATTTACTGTCGTAGTTAGTAGTGCAAGTATTATATACTCACATCTTGAAAATAGACTAAGTATTGTTGAGATGATGGATAAGTCTCAATCACAAAAGATTGAATACTTATCTTTAGAACTATATGAAAACCAAGATAAACCTATCTCTGTTGATTATGTACAAGACACTAGATTAAAGCAATTAGAGAAACAAATGAATGAATTACTAAGGAGATCCTATGAAGCTAGGCAAGAAGTTAAAGACTAGCCTAGCATACTCAGCTTTATTAGGATTATTAGTATTACCAATTAGTCCTATGATTGGTTTAGCTATGATTTACTGGTGGTAACTTTACTACTTTAACAGGTATTTTTAATTTTTGAGCATACTTAATAGCGTATTCTGTACCCTTACTAAGTGTATCCCATATGATTAATACTTCATCACTGTTATTCACAATTTGTTTAGTTCGTATAAAGAAATGTTTACTATCAAAATTAGTGTTAACATCAAGTAAATGATATGGTAAAAAGTTTACAGTATCTATTTGATTAGCTTTAGCAAAATGACCTACAGCTGGATCTATTCCTCTAGCAGAACTTTTTAAAATAACACTAGGTCTATTATCTACACAATAGTTATGTATTGTTTTTAATACAAAAGCATCATTTGTTATACTTCTACTACCTATAATTCCTAATTTCATCTCATTCTCCTTTATACCAAGCAAATTGGATTCTTAATACAAAAATATCTATAAGTAAATAACTTATAATAGTATCTTCAAGACCCTGTTCATATAACTCAAAGCCTACGTGTACTCCCATAATAGGAAGTACATTAACATTAAACATAAATTAACACCTGACTAATGATTACAACAACAATCATTAGTCCAATTATTATTGCACAAACTTCTCCAAGTACTCTTTCTATCTTACTCATATGATTATTAGATTTCACATGAACCTCCAACACATGCAAGTGTTTGAGATCCCTCTGTGTTATCATCTTCCTCGATTAGTTTAGACCAGTCAATGTCTGTAGGAGTAATCTTACGTAATGCTTCATACTCTTCTTTACTGGCATCTTGATAAGGTGCTTGTACATATGAATGATCTGAATGAGGTAAGAATGATATACCACTTATCTCATCAAAGTATTTCCATACCCAGGCTCCAATGTCCATCCATTCATGATCTTTAACAGATATAGTAACAGATGGTTTATGTTCACACCAATGACGTTGATATACTAACCAGTTTTCCATCTGTTCTATGGCTGTCATATCATTACGAGTAACTGCTCCTTTAGGAGCTTTCATTGGGAAACTAAACACTGCAGTAGAATCAGGTCTGTATTGCTCATCTTCTACTTGAATACCACTATCTTTTAAAAACTTATAGATAGGGTCTTTTTTATCCATACGGATTGTTCTTATGTAGTGCTTAGCATGACGAGCATGTATGCCGCTAGCACTATCAACGAGCTGAGAAACAGTCCCAGAAGGTTTAACACACGTAATACTTGTGCTTCGTGGGATGTCAAGTTTGTCTGCGTATTTATGATTGGTTCTTCTAGCATGTTCTCTCATCTCCTCTAAAAATTTAGGGTCAGGATTAGATGTTATTTTAGCATCCATAATACCTGTTAGTGATACACCAAGTAATCTTTCTTCTACTGTATTCTTAGTCCATTCATGAGATAAGAATTGAAAGTTAGTTAGATTAGATTGCATTGTACCAAGTATTGTAGCGAGTCTTACTTTGTTAAGTAAAGTCTCTCTAGTATCTCCATTTCTTACAACTACTTCTGTTAGATTACAGAACTGTTTATCACGTAGTATAATCTCGCTGCAAGGATTTGTTCCGTAACTCATTGTTTCATCACGTCTTTTCCATTTAGCAGCTTGTTTCTGCGCAGCAATTCTATTGAATATACCACGTTCTCCTGACTTAGACTTAACTAAGGATACCCATTCATCCATGAACGTTTCCATATCAGGTTTCTCTGTATAAGCAACTGAGTTATTAGCTAAACCACGATAGGCATAATCATTATACCAAGCACCCATTTTAGCTTCTCTCATGCGTTTATCTGTAAGATTAGATAGTGAGATAAGGGCACTACGTCTAACACCACCAACGACTACAATCTCTCCTACCATACAGATTATATCATGGACTTCTAACGATGTTAGTTTACGATTTAAAGATCCTTTGAATGTTTCTATCACAAAATCAAACAATCTCTTTAAAGGCTCAGGACCACTAGCACGACCACCAAATGTTTTTAGTCTAGCTCCTGCAGGTCTTACATGAGAGTAATCAATTTTGGGTATATCTCCTTCCCATAGACTAGATAGTAGTTTCTTAAACGACTTCGCCCAGCCAAGCTTACTGTCACCAACAACAATAGTATCATCAGTGTTACTAAGTACCTCTGGTATGCTAGGTAGTTTATTAATTTCTTGTCTCTCACAACTAAATCCTACTCCTGTTCCATTCATTAATATATATAAAGCTTCTGAAAAAGCTCGTTTATTATTGATAGCCAAATAAGAGCAATTGTAAGCTGCAATATTGTCCCGTTCACATGCTTCTCCTGCTGACATCATTAGTCTCATGCTAGGCATGATTTCTAAATTGAGTACAGCTTTTTTAATTTCTTTAAATTCTTTATCGAATCCTTCGTTTTTAGATTGCAGGTAGTTAACCATTCTATCTACAGTTTCTTCCCAT
>TARA_R110001599_G_scaffold30499_1_pt1 | contig 15623 bp, 16 predicted proteins | sample TARA_R110001599 | Tara Oceans TARA_R110001599 (sample SAMEA4398360) | marine metagenome | biome: Polar Biome; feature: [MES] marine water layer (ENVO:01000295) within the mesopelagic zone...; material: water (ENVO:00002006), including particulate matter (ENVO:01000060) such as...... | reverse complement strand
CGCGACGCCGATGTCATTGACAGGCTCACCCAGACAGCGCCGGAACTGAAAAGCGTTGCTGCCCGCCATATTGCCCGCGATGTGCTGCATCAGGTCGCGCTGGATGCCGCCGCTTTGCCAATGGTCACCCTGACCAAAGCAATGGATACGCTCGGACCGGACCCGGTGACGGTGGCGGCGCAGGTTCAACAACCCGTGGGGCGGGTATTGCGGCGCATGGCGGCGATGCCTGAATTGCGGGCCGGACTGTTGATTTGCGACCGGTCGGGGACGGTGATCTTCCGCAAATCCATCGACGGGTTTGTCGTGCCGCGGTTCGGGGCATGTTGCCCGCTGTGGCCATTGTTTGCGGTTCTGGGCAACCCCGGGGTCGTGACCCACGCCAGGTTGGAACAATTGGGGCGGGGGCATTCGGAATTCGACTGTGTCGCAACCTGCGAGTCGCTCCCCGCTCAGGGGTATAACGTCCCGCCCTTGGTTCAGGCCGTGATGTTGATCTTACCGGCGCGGAATCCCGTGGCGACGAGCATGAAGCTTGATGTCGGCGCAACCTGCCGTGTTTGCCCGCGTCAAGCCTGCGCGGCACGGCGAGAACCTTCGATACTGAACGACGGTGTATAGGTTCGCATCACAGGCTTTTGACAGGGGCCTGAAAACGGTGCATCCTAATCTTCGGCCTTTAAAGATCGCCTTTTAACGTGACCAGGGCCGACTGGGAGGATTTTTGCCAATGAGCAAGCATGTTGTGCTCGTGGAAGACGAGACGAACATCGCCGAGGCGATACGGTTTTTGCTGGGGCGCGAGGGGTGGCGGGTGCAGACCCTGGCCAATGGGGCCACAGCGGTAGAGGTCATTCGCAAGGCGGTGCCCGATCTGGTGATGCTGGATGTCATGCTGCCGGGTAAAAGTGGTTTCGAGATACTGAAGGAACTGCGTGCGGACACAGCATTTGCCGATCTGCCGATCCTTATGCTGACGGCACGCGGTCAGTCGCGTGACCGCGACATAGCCCAGGATGCAGGGGTAAGCCGGTTCATGACCAAGCCATTTTCCAACGAGGAAATGTTAAGTGCCGTGCGTGATCTAACCGCCTCGGGCACGGCGGACGCATGAACCGATACCCCGGAACGCCGCTGTTTCTCGAACGGCGCAGCTATCGGTTTCGACGACTGATGGACGCGGTGCGGATGCTGCCTTTTATCGTATTGGCATTCTGGATGGTCCCGCTGCTTTGGCCGGTTCACGAGACCGTCACAGCCGAGTCAGTGCCCATGTCTCACGCGTTGCGATATGTATTCGGGGCTTGGCTTGCGGCGGTCATACTGTGTTTTGTGTTGTGGCGACGTACGTCGAGCCAGATTGAACAGGAAACCCAACGCTGATGGTTTCGCTGAATCAGCTGATCGCAGTGTGTTTGTTGTATGTGATCGGCCTTTTCGCGGTTGCCTTTGCCGCAGAGCGAGCCGCGGTGCGCGGGCACGGAAACTGGCTGCTTCGATCCCCTTTGGTCTATACACTTTCGTTGTCGATTTACTGCACCGCCTGGACCTTTTACGGGGCCGTTGGTTATGCCGCGCGTTCGGGTCTGGAGTTTGTGACCATATACCTGGGCCCCAGCATAGTGATGATTGGCTGGTGGTGGATATTACGCCGCCTTGTGCGTATCGGACGGTCGCACCGCGTCACGTCGGTCGCGGATCTTATCTCTTCGCGTTACGGCAAATCGAATTTGCTGGCGATTTTGGTGACCACCATGGCCGTCATCGGGGTGACGCCCTATATTGCCTTGCAATTACAGTCTGTTACCCTCTCGTTATCAATATTTGCAAGCGCTGAAAACGGCGTGGTACCGGGGGCTGATCCGATCAACTCTGCCCAGGCGGCTTTTTGGGTCGCCGTTGGGCTCACGCTGTTCACGGTGCTGTTCGGCACCCGAAATCTGAATGTTAATGAACGCCATCACGGTGTGGTCATTGCCATCGCCGTAGAGGCGGTCGTCAAGCTGCTGGCGTTGTTGGCGGTGGGCATTTTCGTGGTTTGGGGGCTAGCCGGCGGGATCGATGAAGCACTGGCCCAGATTGACCGGTCCGCTTTGGGGCATTGGCAGGTCGAGGGCGGCAGGTGGGTCGCGCTGACGCTATTGGCGGCCGCGGCGTTTATCTGCCTGCCGCGGATGTTTCAGGTGCTGGTCGTCGAAAATGACGACGAGCGACACCTGCAAATCGCGAGCTGGGCCTTCCCCCTGTACCTGATGTTGATGAGCCTCTTTGTGGTACCGATCGCCGTGGTCGGTCTTGATCTGCTGCCCGAAGGATCTAACCCCGACCTGTTCGTGCTTAGCCTACCGCTCAGTCAGGGGCAAAGCAACCTGGCCATGTTCGCGTTTTTGGGCGGGTTTTCGTCTGCTACATCAATGGTTATCGTGGCGACGCTGGCGCTATCGACCATGGTCAGCAACCATATCGTCATGCCGATCTGGCTGGCGTATGGACAAAATACCGTACAGCAATCGGGTGACGTGCGCCATGTGGTGATCTTGTCGCGTCGGTTGTCGATATTACTGATCATTTCCTTGGGTTACTTCTATTACCGTCTTTCCGGCGGTGGCGGCGCATTGGCTGCGATCGGGACGATCTCCTTTGGCGGGGTTGCCCAGTTTTTGCCGGCGCTGTTGGGAGGCATCTTTTGGCGAGGTGCCACACGTATCGGAGCGGTGACCGGCCTGTGCGTGGGTTTTGCGCTTTGGATTTTCACAATGCTTTTGCCCAGTTTCGGCCCGGGGGCCGCGTTGTCTGCCGCGACCTTCGAGCAGGGGCTGTTCGGCATTGCCTGGCTGCGCCCCGAAGCGCTGTTCGGAGTGCGTGGTCTGGACCCGACCGTACACGCGGTAATCTGGAGCCTGTCGTTGAACACACTATCGTTTATCTTGGCGTCGCTGTTCAGCTTTCCGTCGCCGGTCGAAAGGCTGCAAGGCGCGCAGTTTGTCAATATATTCGATCATTCCAGTCCGGCGCGTGGGTGGACCGCTTCAGTCGCCGCAAGCGAAGATCTGATGATCATGGCGCAGCGCATACTGGGTGCCCCGGAAGCCCAGGCGTTTTTCAGGGCACAGGCAAGGCTACAGGAAAAGTCCGAAGGCCTGCCGGAGCCGACACCTCGGTTCGTTCAGGCGCTCGAGAGGGAGCTGGCAGCGTCGGTCGGGGCGGCAACGGCGCATGCGATGGTGGCGCAGTTGGTGGGCGGGGCCTCTGTATCGGTGCAGGACCTTCTGGCCGTCGCGGATGAATCGGCGCAGATGCTGGAGTATTCGAGCCAACTGGAAATCAAGTCCCGCGCCTTGACCGACACGGCTGCTAAACTGCGCCGCGCCAATGAAAAGCTGACGCACCTGTCTCATCAAAAGGACAGTTTTCTGAGCCAGATCAGCCATGAACTTCGCACGCCGATGACGTCGATCCGTTCGTTCTCCGAAATTCTACGCGACGCCAAGGGCCTGAATCCCGAAGAAAAAACCCGCTATGCGTCCATTATCCATTCGGAAACGATCCGATTGACGCGGCTGTTGGATGATCTGCTTGACCTGTCGGTGCTGGAAAACGGCGAGGTCACGTTGAACCGACAATCCGGTACGTTGCAAGAATTGCTGGATCGCGCCATCACCACCGCCGGAGCCGCCGCAACGCGTTCGGTTGTCATCGATCGGGACCGAAATTCTGAAAACATCCAGCTCGAGACCGACCTGGACCGGTTAGGGCAGGTGTTCATCAATCTTATCACCAACGCACAGAAATACTGCGGTGCGGACCAACCCGAACTGAAGATTCGCGCCCGCCTGATCGACGGATGCGTCGAAGTGGATATGATTGACAACGGAACCGGTATCGAACCGGCATCGCGTGATTTGATATTCGAAAAGTTCAGTCGCGTGCCGGGACAAGGGGGGGAGGGAGCAGGGCTGGGTCTTGCCATCTGCCGCGAGATCATCACGAGATTGCAAGGGACCATCAACTATATGCCCGATGTGCCGGGCACCGGCTTCCGGATCAGGTTGCCCCAGACGCATTCAGTACAAGAGACTAAACCCAAGATCCTGATGGATCAGGCGTAGCGCGTGCTGAGCGGACCCCGCAAATGCGACAGATCGTATCCGCCTGCGCGTGCAGCGTCGATCAGATCGTCCGCACTTTGATCGCCTGCTTGCCCCAGGGCCCAAGCGATGGTCGACCGGGTACCCGAAGCGCAATAGGCCAAGACCGTTTCGTCGCGGGCCACACTGATGTCGCGGTTATGGGCAATGACGTCGGGGGTCATTGTCTGGTGGGTCAATGGCTGAAAGGCAAAAGCTATGCCCGCTTGCTCGGCAGCTTTCTTGATCGCCGTATGCTGAAGGTTCGGGGGAACTTCCTCGTCGGGGCGGTTGCATAGAATCAAGGTAACACCGACCTCTTTCAACGCGGCCATATCGGCCGGTTCGATCTGAGGCGAGGCAAAGAAGCGGGGGGTGATTTGACGAATATCCATGACGTTGATTTACCCAGCCTATGGGGCTGTGTCCAGCATTTGCAGCGTGGCGACACGGTGGATTTCGACGCTGTTCGCGCCATGCGTCATATTCGATGGCGGCCGCGAAGGAATACAGCCGTTTCCTGAGCGGAATTCAGCCCAGAAAAATCCCCACCACGATCATCATCAAGCCGATGACGGATAGAAACAGAGCACCCAAATTCAGCGGAAGCACCTTTTGCAGGACGGCGCGCATCTGATCATCGCCAAGATTGGCACGTTTGGCACGGGTGACCTTGATGATAGACCAGATCAGGCCCGCAAGCCCGATCAGCGAAATGATCGCACCAGCCCAGATCAAGATATCAAAGATCGAAAGAGAAGCATTATCCATGGCGCGCGGGCTATCCGAATTTCGCGCAAGGGGCAAGTGTGGCTTGCGGGGAGTGAGGCAGGGCGGTACTCAGGGTGCTGATCATTCCCCATACAGGACGCCCCCCATGAGCGACAGCGCAACCAACCCTGAACCCGTCGATGCCATAGGCGACGCCACTTACCGTGTAACAGCCAACGAACTGCGTCAGTTCGTCGAGCGGATCGAGCGGCTTGATTCCGAGAAAAAGGACCTTGCCGAGCAGCAAAAAGAGGTCATGGCCGAAGCGAAATCACGTGGTTACGACACTAAGGTATTGCGCAAGGTCATTTCGCTTCGCAAGCGCGACAAGGATGACATCGCCGAAGAAGAAGCCGTTCTTGAGATGTACAAAGAAGCGCTTGGGATGTGAGGGTTTCACGTAGCCATTGAGACGGCTCAATAATTGACAAAAAATATGGCGCTGTGCAGGCTGAAAACGGTTGCACAACGCCGCCCAAGTCATTGACTAAAAAGTGAAATATCGGTTTCCCTGTCATTCCGGTCTGTCAGAGAACTTCCATGACCATTGGCGGATTGCACGGAATTGTGCTGGCGCAACAGCAGCGCATCACGCTTGAAGGCGAAAGGATGTGCGCGCAAATAAGACGCCGCTGTCAACCGATCAAAGGGGGACAGCGCGGGTTTTGCAGGGTACCAGATAGCGGCTCCAGTTTCACGGGTACAGGTTTGACCGAAGCTTTCGCCGTGCGAAACGCGCGACATGCACGGTAGCCAGCGCAACATCCAGATACTTCGCGATCTCGTCCGCTTCGCTGAACTCATGATTAGCTTTTTCCAAAGCAAGCCTGCGAAAGAGAGTGCTTTATCCACGGGAGAAAGCGATCAATCTTGAAGGGGGTAGGCTGAGTGGGCGTGACCTGATCATTGCCACGTCCCGCCGAGCACTGGAAAACGTCATGATAGCCCAGCCAGTCTGTGCAAAAAGGAAACAAGATGAAAGACGCCGCCGAAGAACTCCGTGAAACTGTGTCACGGCCCTTTGATCAAGCGCGTGCGATGCCGCCGTCGGTCTATACGTCAGAGGATTTTCTGGCGCTCGAAACATCGTCGATTTTTGCGAATGAATGGTTTTGCGTCGGGCGGGCTGATGCGTTGGCCAATTCGGGAGATTATGTCACGCTTGATTTGGCAAATCAGCCGATCATTGTCTTGCGCGACCAAGAGGGTGCCTTGAAAGCCATGTCGAACGTTTGTCGACACCGGATGTCGACATTGCTGGAAGGCAGGGGAAACACCCGAAGCATCGTTTGCCCCTACCACGCCTGGACCTATAACCTTGACGGATCGTTGCGCGGCGCGCCCGCCATGGATCAAAACGCGGGGTTTTGTAAATCCGACTACCGTTTGCCCGATATCCGCTGCGAAGAATGGCTGGGCTGGGTTTTCGTAACCCTGAACCCGGACGTGCCGCCCGTTGCCCGGCAGCTTTCCAAGGTCGAAGAGCTGGTGAATGACTATAACATGGCCAACTACTCCGAGACCTTTTTCGAGACCCATATCTGGAACACCAACTGGAAGGTCCTGGCCGAGAATTTCATGGAAAGCTATCACCTGCCGGTCTGTCATGCTGGTACGATCGGCGGGCTGTCAAAGCTGAACGAGATGATTTGCCCCCCGGGCGAAGACGCGTTCAACTATCACACGATCCTGAAGGATGAGACACTTAAAATTGCGATGGCGCACCCAAGCAACAAGCGTATGGAAGGCGAACGCCGCCGCACCACATTTCTGCTGGCCATCTATCCCAGCCTGCTGATTACGCTGACGCCGGGGTATTTCTGGTATCTCTCGCTCCACCCTCAGGGCGTCGGGCAGGTTAGGATTGGCTTTGGCGGCGGCATGTCCAACGACTATGCGAACGACCCGGACGCGCAGGACAAATTCAGACAGCTCAAGGCGTTGCTGGATGAGGTGAATGTCGAAGACAAAGGCTGCACCGAAAAGGTATATCGCGGGCTGTGTTCGCAAGCGGCCGCACCCGGCCATCTCTCGCACCTTGAGCGGCCGAATTACGACTTTGCCCAGTATATCAACGCGCGCTTGCAAGCCGCGGCCAAGCAGCAGGTTCAGACATGACACACACACGCATCCGCACGTTCAACACCAAGGCAACATATCCTGAACAATCACTGGACAATGATTTGTGCCAGGCCGTTGTGACAGAGGGCGGCAAAACGGTGTATCTGCGCGGGCAATGTCCGCAAGACCTTGATGATTTCAAGAACATCGACAGCCACGACCCGATCGCGCAAACCCACAAGGTGATGCAAAATATCAAACAGCTGATCGAAGAAGCCGGAGGAGAAATGGCTGATCTGGTCAAGATCGTGGTCTACATCACCGATGTGCGCCACCGCGAGGCGGTTTATCGCACCATGGGCGAATATATCAGGGGTGTGCATCCTGTTTCCACGGGTCTTGTCGTCCAAGCACTGGCGCGCCCTGAATGGCTTGTTGAAATCGACGGCACGGCGGTGATCCCGTCATGACCTTTTCGCTTGTCGCCCGCTGCGCCGAAACCGGAATGTTCGGCACTGCCATCGCGTCGTCTTCGCCCGCGGTTGCTGCGCGGTGCTCTTATACCCGGGCCGGCGTCGGCGCAGTGTCGAGCCAGAACGTCACCGATCCGACATTGGGGCCGATCGCGCTGGACCTGATGCAAGCGGGCATGTCCGCAGATCAAGCGATCGCAGAGGTGCGGGACAAGGCGCGGTTCATCGAATACCGGCAGGTTCTGGCAATAGACAGGGCCGGGCGCGTCGCCATCCATTCGGGGCCAAGGTCTCTTGGGATATGGACGCAGGCAGAGGGTAACGGAGTGATCGCTGCCGGCAACCTGTTGGCCAACGAAGACGTACCCCAAGCGATCGTTACCGCCTTTGAAAATGCGACAGGCCACCTTGGGGATCGTCTGATCGACGCGATGCGCGCAGGCTTGGCCGCAGGAGGAGAGGCAGGCCCGGTTCATTCCGCCGGTCTTCAGTTGTGTGACGCGGTTCCCTGGCCGGTGGCTGATCTGCGCTGCGACTGGACGGACGACTGCCCCATTGAAGCTGTCGCGACCGCGTGGGGCATCTATAAACCGCAACTTAAGGCCTATGTGCAGCGGGCGCTCGACCCTCGAGAAGCGCCATCTTACGGAGTCCCGGGCGATGACTGACAACGATATGATGATACAGCAGGTGACAGAGATGCGGAGCGAACTGGCGCAGATTGCCAACGCGCCTGCCGACGCACCGCGAGGCCCATCCGGGCGGTTCTATACAGACCCCGCCTATTTTGACTACAAACGCAAAACCGTTTTGCGCCGGAACTGGCATTGCGTTGGCCGGGCCGACGAACTGGCCAACGTCGGCGACTACAGGGCAATCCAGCTTCTGGACGAGCCGCTGATCGTCGTACGCGATACCGACAGGATCAAGGTGCTTTCTAATGTGTGCCGACATCGCGGCATGCCTTTGGTCAAGGACACCGGCAACGCCAAGCGGTTCGTCTGTTCCTATCATGCCTGGACCTATGGCACGGACGGTGCGCTGTTGCGTGCGGCACGCATGAAAAATGCCAGCTTTGACGTCAAGTCGTGCCGCCTGCCGGAAATCGTCAGCCAGCAACGTTTCGGATTTGTCTATGTCTGTCTGGACAGCACGCCGCCAGACCTCGACAAGGCGCTGGCGGGTTTGGAAACCGTTATCGGGCATTATCAGCCAGAACGGTTTCGCATCGTCCATACTGCAACGGAAATCTGGAAAACCAACTGGAAATGCTTGGTCGAGAACTTCATGGAGGGCTACCACCTATCGGTTGTGCATCCCGAAACCCTGCATGGCTACACTCCGACAGGGCTGAGTAAAAAGGGGCCGTCGGGCGACGGGTTTACCAGCTATTTCGCCAAATACCCCCAGGGCATCGAATCACGCGGGCAGGGCGCACCGGATCTTGACGACGACGAACGTTCGCGATCTTCGCTGTTCTCCGTGTTCCCCTGCCAGGTCGCAAGCGTCGCGGCTTCTTTGTTGGTTTCGCTGTCGATCCGGCCCCTGAAGGTGGATGAAATCGAAGTGACCTGGACCATGTCCACGTTTGGTGACGAACTTGACGGTGACACTATCGAGAAACGAATTTCGCTGTGGGAAGAAGTCAATCGCGAGGATCGCGAAAAGCTGGAGCTCATGCAAACCGCGCTGTCGTCGGTGCACGCAACCGGTGGTCCGCTTGCCGGTGCCGATTACGAAGGGACGGTGTTTGACTTTTTGGCATGGCAAGCGCGGCAAGACATGGCCCCGGAACCTGCGACGCGTGGGGCTTGATATTCCGCGCGCTCAGAGTCATGCAGGTTCATGGCTTTGCGTTTTTCGTTCAGACAGTTGGAGTATCTGATCGCTGTTGGCGAGGCGGGCACAATTGCGTTGGCGGCACAGCGCGTCAACGTATCGCCTCCCTCGATTTCCTCTGCGATCAGCCAGCTTGAAACGGATCTGGGCGTCCAGCTATTTGTGCGCCATCACGCGCAGGGGTTGACGCTGACGCCCGGTGGACGGCGCGTTTTCAACGAGGCAAAACGCATCTTGTTTCTTGCCCATGGCATAAACGATCTTGCCATTGATATTGTCGACACCGTGCGCGGCCCGATCACGATCGGTGCGCTTTCAACCGTCGCACCGGTCGTAAGCGCACAATTGCGCCGGACTTTCGAAGCAAAGTTTCCCGATGCCTCTGTCGCGCTGAAAGAGGGAAGCCAGACGGATTTGCTACGCATGCTGGGGCAGGCCGAGATCGACGTCGCGATCACCTATGACATCGAAATTCCCAAAGACATCGCTTTCAGCGAACTGATATCGCTGCCGCCTTATGTGATGTTGGCAAAAGATCACCCCAAGGCCAGACAACCGTCCCTGAGTTTGGCGGAACTGGAAGATGAACCGATGGTCCTGCTCGACCTTCCGCTGAGCCGGGAATATTTTCTGTCGATGTTCCAGCACAGCGGTTTTCGCCCGAATATCACCGAACGCACGTCGGATATGGCAATGGCGCGCAGCCTTGTGGCCAACGGGTTCGGGTTCGGGTTGGTCAACATGCGCACCCGGTCCGACATCGCGCCCGACGGCGAGAAATTGGTTGTGCTGCCGCTATTGGGGGATGTGCGGTCGGTCAGCCTGGGGTTGGCGACAAAGCAGTCTGAACATCGCTCCGGGATTGTGGCGGCGTTTTTCAAGCACGTGAAGGAACACCTGCAAATACACGGGCTGCCGGGTTCGCACGATCCTGCTTAAATGCCGGCTGCAAGGCGCTCTAGCAGCGCGTCCAGCATCGCATCACATTGAGCGAGCTGATCGGCATGCACGAATTCATCGGGTCTGTGACCTTGCGCCATCGACCCCGGCCCGCATACCACCGTCGGAATATCAAGCCGCGTTGAAAACAACCCGCCTTCGGTGCCAAACGCCACCTTGATCGTCGCATTTAGCCCCGTCAACGACTTCACAAAGCTGACGACCTCTGCGTCTGGGCCAGTCGCGAGGGCGGGGTAGCTGCCGGTTGTTTCGATTTCGATGTTGGCCTCTGGAAATTGGGCGCGCAACGGGGTCAGCAGATCTTGTGCCGCCCGGTCAAGGTGATCGAGAATATCCTGTGGATCATCTTCGGACAGGTTGCGTATTTCAAAGGCGAACTCAGCCGAATTCGGCACGATATTCAGCGCCACGCCGCCGGTAATCGTCCCGACATGAAGCGTGGAATAAGGCACGTCATAATCGTTGTCAGGTGTGGTGGTGCGACTGATTTCCCTCTGGATATCGCGGATAGCTGCAATCATATCGCAGGCCAGATGGATCGCGTTGAGGGCCGTCGGTGCAAGCGCTGAATGCGCCTCGCGTCCGGTGCATTTCACACGGCATGCGGTCTTGCCCTTGTGCCCGGTGGCGACCTTCATCCCGGTCGGTTCACCGACGATGCAAAACTTGGGCCGGAACGGGGCCTTGGCCAACATATCAATCATTGATTGCACGCCGATACAGCCGATTTCTTCGTCATATGATAATGCCAGATGAAGTGGTGTTTTCAGGTCCATCGACGCGGCCCTTAGCGCGGCTGACAATGCACAGGCGACGAACCCTTTCATATCGGTGGTGCCTCGGCCAAAGACCTTGCTGTCTTTTTCGGTCATTTCGAACGGGGGCACGGTCCAATCCTGGCCCGCGACGGGGACGACATCCGTATGCCCCGACAGCATGACGCCCGCGCGGTCGTCGGGCCCGATGGTCGCATACAGATTGGCCTTGGGTTGAACAGGATCTTTGATCATCACAACCTGTGCACCCGCGCTTTGCAGCAGATCCGCGCAATAGGCGATCAGCTCGCCATTGGGGTTCGCGCTGATGGTGGGAAAGCTGATTAACTGTCTCAGGATGTCGGTTCGGTCCACAAGCAAGCTATCCTGCCTTCAAAGCGGGTGACGCAGCGATATGTTCGGCCAGATACTGCGCATCGACCCAGACGCCCCAGATAAACGCCGATCCCCGCATCGACAGCCACGGCAGACCCAGAAAGTACATGCCGGGTATGTCCGTGACCCCGCGGTCATGCAACGGTTTCCCGTCCGGGGCAAAGGCATCGACCTTTAGCCAGCTGAAATCCTGCACAAACCCCGTTGCCCAGATGACCGTTGTGATCCCCGCTTTTGCGATATCGACTGACAAGACAGGATCGCTGATACAGGCAGGGTCGGGGGGGATGATATGGGCCTCTGGCTCCGGCGGGAAATCAAGGCCATTACGCGCGATGTAGTCATCGGCTTCGCGAAGAACAGAGAGATAATTGGCATCGCCCTCCGCAATGTTTTTGGCAAGATCCGGGCCGAAGTGTAGGTGACCATCACTGTATCTCTGCGTACGCCCGACCAGCGTGATCCCGGTTGCGGCCATCCTGCGGAAGTCGACCGTTTCACCGCCGCGCGCACCGCTGACTGCAATCGTGACGTGCTCTTTGCCAGCGGGAGGCGTTTTCGCCTGCCATTTACCCAGCACGCCCAGCCACCAGCAGAAATCGCGGCCCCGGTAACTGCGCGGCGGACGATCATGAGGGCCGACAGACAGATAGACCTCGCGGCCCGAACGCCGAAGCTCATCCGCGATCTGGGTGCCCGACGACCCCGCACCAACGACCATCACCGCACCTCGGGCCAGTTGATCCGGGCTGCGATAAGCGGTGGAATGCATCTGGGTGATGCCGGGAAGGTCAGGCAAAACCGACGGAACGACCGGGGTCTGAAAAGGCCCGGTCGCGGCGACGATATTGCGTGCCTCAATCGTTCCTTGTGAAGTGTCCACCACGAAACCAGTTCCATGCGCGTTACGCGTCGCGTTGAGCACCTCGACACCGCAATGAACGGGCGCGGCGATTTGCTTGGCATAGGCTTCAAAGTACGATGTGACACTGTGTTTGGTTGCAAAATCGTCGGGCGCGGTATCGGGAAATTCCATGCTGGGAAAGCGGTCGTGCCACGCTGGCCCATTTGCCACCAGTGAATCCCATCGCTCGGTCCGCCACCGCTCAGCGATCCGGTGTCGTTCAAGGATCACATGGGGAATGCCATATTTACTTAAATGCTCGCTCATCGCCAGCCCGGCCTGACCGCCGCCGACAATTACGGTATCCGTCTTTTCAGGTAACACGTTGATCCTTTGCTCAGAGCAGCCCCGACGGCACGCTTGGGTCACCTTAAGCAAGGCAATCAGGCAGCCAAAATACCAATTTGTTAATCATTGGATGCGTTCAAGCTAATTGGCCGAATGACAAGAATTGCGCATGCCCGCCTGGCATCTGCTTCTCGGCAAAAGGTTCAGGCTTTATTCATATTCGAGCGGTATGACTTGGGCGTTCGCGCACTTTCCCCGCTGGTTGAAGACTGCTGGCACCGGTGCGCTTTTCAGGGCGACGTGGGCAGTCGCTGCGGACAGGTGGTTAGATTGCCGCCGGGGACAGACCGTAACGAATGGCCCGTCCCGGCAGCACATGGGGTCAGACTACGCTGAATTGCCCCATCATTCCGCCATCCTCGTGTTCGAGGATGTGGCAGTGGAACATAAACGGGGTGGAAGCCGGTGCCGGTTGATCGAACCGAATGGCAATTTCCGCACGTCTGTTTACCAGAGCGGTATCCTTCCAGCCGCTGTTGCGGCTTGATACCGGACCGTCATTTTCGCTCAGCACCTGAAATCTAACGCCGTGAACGTGAAAGGGGTGGGCCATATTCTGGCCATCGATCGCCCAGATTTCGGTGGCACCGCGTTGCACGCTGAAGTTCAGCCTATCCATCTCGAATGAATTGCCATTGATGGAATGTTGGTTGCGACGGCGCCGAAACATGCCGCCCATACCGGATTGAAGCGCTATATCGCGCCGAGAAGCTCCCCGAATATCCAGATCGGGCATCGTACCGCCAATACCTTCGGGAATACGATCAATCCGGGCGCGGCGCGACGGATCAACCGAGATGGGCAGAATGTCGAAGCTGCCGCCAGAGCCGCCCATCATGCCGCCGCCCATCATGCCGCCACCCATCATGCCGCCACCCATCATACCGCCATTGGCAATTGAGCTGCTGACCAGCATGTCGCTTGTGCCGTCCGAGAAATCCAACAGCACTTCTGCACGTTCGCCGGGTGCCAGTTGTAGGCTGTCAATGGCGATGGGGCGGTCCAGGAACCCGGTGTCCGTTGACACCATGTGCAATGTACGACCGGCCCGAGAGGCCAGATTGTAGATACGGGCATTGGACCCGTTCAATAGGCGCAGCCGCACGATACCCTTCGGGACGACAGCCTGCGCCCCGTATTGACCGTTGACCAAGATGACGTCCCCGGTAAAACCCATCATTCTGTCATGCATGCCGGGGTCGTACACCGCGCGCCCGCTTCGATCAAACCGGCGGTCCTGTATTACGAGCGTCAGGTCATCCGTGCCATAATCCGAAGGTAAGCCGCGTTCATCGTCACGCCCGTCGGTAAGCTGTATGACCCCGGCCAGACCCTTTTGAACGTGATCGGCTGTGCGCAGGTGGGTATGCGAATGATACCAAACCGTCGCGGGCGGCTGGTCGATGTTCAGATCAACCGCCCATGTCGCGCCCGTCGCGATGGGCTGGTGTGGGCCTCCGTCAGCCTGTCCGGGGATCTCAAGCCCGTGCCAATGAAGGGAAAATGGCTCGCTTACGCCATTGCGAACTGACGCTTTTGTCAGGCTGTTATGGGCAAGCCGCAAGGTTGGTCCCAGAAACGTCTGATTATTGAAGCCCCAGGTTGACGTGGCGCTTTGGCCAAGGAAGTTTGTTTCGCCAGTCCGCGCCAGCAGATCAAAGGCCCGCGACGTGGTCGCGTCAACCAGCGGCGGCATCCGCAAAATACCACCGCCAGATTGCGCCAGTGAGAGCCCGGGCCAGCCGGCGACAAGTCCAGCTGCGCCCGCGCGCTTGATCAAATCACGTCGTGTCAGTGGCATTGATAAACCCCTTTCCGTTCCGCGCATTGCGGTTTTTATGCCGCATCCACGGCGGTTCGCATCATGTCGCGGACTTCACCGGCCACGCTGTGCAGTTCGTCGTTGTCTATCGCCTGCATGGATGCCACCGGATCAATCGCACTAATTTCGGTGCCGCCGTCGACGGCGCGAAGGATTACATTGCAGGGCAACATCGCTCCCACTCGCGGCTCGATCCCGATCGCCTTGTACGCCATCTTGGGGTTGCAGGCCCCAAGGATACGATAAGGCTGCATTTCGACATCGATCTTCTTTTTCATGGTGGCCTTGACGTCGATCTCGGTCAGGATACCAAAGCCGTTGTCTTTTAGCGCGGCGCGGATGCGGGTATCTGCCGCGTCGATATCCACGCCGGTCAAAGTGCGATTGTAGGTATAGGTCATGCCAGTGTCCTTTTCATTACTTCGATAGATATTTGATCAGCGCCAAGATCGCCAACACGACCAATACGATGACCAACAGCATCCATATGCCGCCCATTCCATATCCCATCATGTGATACTCCTCTTGTTGATGATTGCTGAGACTGATGGGTCAACCCGTAGTCCTGCCGTGTGTTCCCCCACTGCGGCGGGCGCGGGAGGGCCCCAACCCCGAAAGCCAGCGCCACAGGGTTGCAAATGCAATTAACCGGCCACCGGCAACAGCGCCAATTCGCCCAGAAGTGAGCCCGTCGAGATGTCGATTGTTCTGTGGCCATTGATCGCCTAACTGCCCAAACGGGCCTATGGAACTTCGCCCAAGTGATCCCTGCCGTTGCGGCGTAAGCGAAACGCCAAAAAATGGAGCATGCTTGATCACGCTGCAAAGCGGTCGCCAAATGGGCACGCGAACCAACAGGCGGCTGCCTTGTGGACCACCCTGAGGTAGCATTAACATGCTTTAGGGCTGTTTGAGAATGCAAGCGTGATCTTGACCTGGCCTGATCGGATGGCGATCGTGGTCAGCTGTGATAGTCAACCCTATCAGGGCGGGTGACAGTTCGATGCGATATAAGATCGCATGCAGCACACACCCTGTCGGTCCGGGTCCGGCACAATGATTTTCGGGGGTCAGGAATCGGTTGAATTGTGGCGTAGCGCTTTCCAACCGCTTAACAAAGGGCGATTGTATATTTGACAAACCCAACTGACACTCCTATATCGGAGT
>TARA_R110001599_G_scaffold157503_1_pt1 | contig 15627 bp, 15 predicted proteins | sample TARA_R110001599 | Tara Oceans TARA_R110001599 (sample SAMEA4398360) | marine metagenome | biome: Polar Biome; feature: [MES] marine water layer (ENVO:01000295) within the mesopelagic zone...; material: water (ENVO:00002006), including particulate matter (ENVO:01000060) such... | reverse complement strand
CGCACCACTGGCTACAACAGCATACGGACACTGGCGGCCAGGCTGAGCTATTACCAGGCAGTCTCTGGTGGTTTGCTGGCATATATGCCACTTGAATTAAAGCTGCGGGGTAAAAGCACCACGCTAAGCCGCCGCACGCCAATCTACTATGTGGATTTGGTGATCAAGGAGGGGGTATCTCTGCAGGAGGCTGTGGCTGAAGCAAGGGAGAAAGCCAAGCAGATGAAAGAAGAGGGTGTTGATCAGGTTTCGCTGGATGCTGCGGCGGCCAAGGGCTTTGGAAATGCGCTGTTTGAATATGACGAGGATGAAATAACTCAGGTGATTGAGGAGTTCTACCCGCCTGGTTCAGATCCTGCAACAAATTCCGGGCAGTCGATGGTGCTGAAACTCAAGGATGACCTGGGAAAGGCTCGAACGGTTTCTGGTTGATCAATCCGGGTAAATAGAGCGGCTCGCTTGTCGGTCGCTCTACCCTTAATCTCCTTTTATTTTTTCAATCATGAATGCTGAAGTTTGGCAATGGCGTGTTGGGCCATGGGATCGCGGAAAGAGTCAACCTTGCGAGCTGTGGCATCCGGAACTCCATATCCCGTCGATAGTCTGTTTGAACATGCGTCTTCTTCTGCTCGGCGTAGACATAAGGCTCCGTCGCTAGCGGCTGTAGGGCCGATCTGCCCAACTATTCGAAGTGGTCGCGCCGACACCAGGGTAACTTCCGGAAGGGGCTGCTGTTCAAGCGCTCCAGCAGGTAACGGATGGTGGTGTTGAGCTGGCCTAGTGAAAAGTGTTGACGGTGGCGCAATGCGGCCAGTATCCAGCGCTCGACGATCAGACGCCCCTTCCACCTTGTCTTATCGCGGGGCTTAGGGGCGCGTATGGGGCAATGAAGCCCACGTGATGAGTGGTCATGTCCTGATAAGTTTGGTTGAGATCTGGCTCTTACCGGTGAGTCTTGGTAACACCCGATTTTAAATTGTCCCACACCACTAACTTTGGAACACCATTCATATATTGGAGGGCCCGGATGTGAGAGCCGACCTAGTCTGGCAGTGTCTGGCCCCAGGTGGCTTCAGCGTAGGTGCAATCGGATGCGCCCATCACCGCCACAAAGGCCTGCGCCTCGTGGATCTCTCCGGTGGTGCGGTCAATGACAGGCACGGTCTGGTCTGCATAGTCCACGGACAGCTTCTCACCGGCCCGATGGTTTTGGCGCATCACCACGTCTAGTAGTGCTCGCAGAACCAGCTGTATTGATAATCGTCCGGGTTGGCCTCCCGGTACGCCTGTCAGAGCAGGAACAGAGTGACATTCTTACACGTGTGTTCGTCACGGATATGTTGCCATTTCGGGATGCCTCTGGCCTGAGCCGGGAAACTCGGTGGTGGCGGGAATAGCCTTCGCTCCAGGTGAGCAATTTTCTTTTGTGCCTCGAGGGCGACATTGGGACTGCGACAAAAGCTCAATGAGCAAAGATTCATTTTATTCTATAAATTTATTAAATGTATAATATATTTAATAGTAAAAGACTGATTTAAAAGAATAAAATTACAATTGTAAAAAATGAGTCATAACTCATAAATCTGTTGACTTGATCGTTCTTGGATGGGAGTATCTAAAGGGTGGTGCCCGATAGCGGCCGGATTAACGTGAATATTCCAAGAAAAGAGGTAAGTCGATGCGTTACGAAAAATATCAATCGATCAAGGTCGACCGGCAGGGTGAAATCGTGCACCTGATTTTCAACCGGCCGGACAAACTCAATGCAGTGGACGAGCGCATGCATGAAGAGCTTGCGAGTATTTTCACCGACGTGGCAGCTGACCCCGACTGTGAGCTTGTGGTTTTAACTGGCGCGGGCCGAGCTTTCTCGGCTGGCGGTGATATCGAGTGGATGCAGAAGATGATTGACGACCCTGCAAACTTCGAGAAGACCGCCCTGGAAGCGAAGCGCATCATCTTTTCGATGCTGGACTGCGAAAAGCCGATCATTGCCAAGGTTAATGGCCATGCAGCGGGTCTTGGGGCGACGCTCGCGCTCTTTAGTGACGTTATCTTTGCTTCTGAGGAAGCAAGAATTGGCGATCCGCACGTATCGGTCGGTTTTGTCGCGGGCGATGGTGGCGCCGTGATTTGGCCTCAGTTGATTGGCTATGCCCGAGCAAAAGAGTTCTTGATGACCGGGGAGATGATTCCCGCACCACGCGCTGCTGAGATGGGGTTAATAAACTACTCCGTGCCCGCTGAAGAGCTGGATGCGCGAGTTGATGAGTTCGCTGGACAGCTAATGAAGGGAGCCCGCAAGGCCATTCGGTGGACAAAGGTATCGGCGAACATCGGGCTAAAGCAGTTGGCGCACAGCATGATGGACGCATGCATCAGTATGGAGGCTCAGTCGAATGTAACAGCTGATCATCAAGAGGCTGTTAACGCGTTTCGCGAAAAACGTCGTCCAGTCTTTATTGGAAAGTGATGAGCAATCAACTCGATTTGATCAAGCAACTTGGTGATGTATGACTTTGAATGAGCCAGAACACATACGAATGATCCGCGAAACCGTTCGACGGTTTGTGGATCAGGAGATGACCCGCCGTAAGGCCTATGAGTGGGATAGGGATAATCACTTTCCGCGAGACGTCTTCGGCAAGTTGGCTGAGACCGGAATGATGGCGGTAACGATTCCTGAGGAGTTCGGCGGCAGTGGCCGCGACATACTCGCCACCATGGCAGTCATCGAGGAACTTGGGCGGCGCAGTCTAGCGGTAGCGGTCCCGTACATTATGTCCACGTGCTACGCGGGTATGAATCTCGTTGAGTGCGGTTCTGAAGAGCAGAAGCTTGAGTACTTGCCTAAGGTCGCTAAGGGAGAGCTGATGTTCGCCTATGGGTGGACTGAGCCCGATGTTGGTGCCGATTTAGCCAGTGTTAAGTCGACCGCCAAGCGTGTTGGCGACAAAATCATCGTAAATGGTACCAAAAGGTTCTGCTCTGGGGCCGGCATTGCTGACTATATCTACGCTTTAGTGCGAACCGGACCTGCTGATGAGCGTTATCGAAATCTATCGATCGTACTGATTCCACCGAACACCCCAGGTGTTGACATCGATTTCCTCGATTGCATGGGAATGAAGGGGGCTGCGACCACCGATGTTTCGTTCTCAGACGTGGAAATTCCGATCGCTAATGTGATCGGAGGTGCAGATGGCTGGAATCGTGGCTGGGAGTTTATCGTCGGATCCGGCCTGGATGTGGAAAAGCTCGAGGTTGCTGCACTGTCACTCGGGATTGCCGTGGGAGCAGTCGAAGATGCGTGGGCATATGTTCAGGAGCGTCAGCAGTTTGGCCGAAGAATTCTGGAGCATCAGTCCATTCGGCACATGCTCGCTGATATGCAGACGAGCCTTCATGCCTGTCGATTAGTCATGGCGCAGGCAGCTTCGCTCGCGCAGGCCGGTGAGCGCTGCAGCATCGAAACTTCGATGGCAAAGCTCTTTATCTGCGAAGCGGCCAAGAAGATAGTGCTCGACTGCCAGACCATTCACGGCGCGTATGGCTATGAGAAGGAGTTCGGCATTGAGCGTTACGTCCGCGATGTCTTGCTCATGCCTATTATCGGCGGCTCGTCCGCAATTCAGCGCAACAATATCGTGAACTGGATGGGGCTGCCGAAGGCATAAATAGGTTTGTTCATAACAAAAACAAAGGAACCGACGATGGATATTCGCTTTAAGTTCGACGGGCTTCGTGTTCTTGTGACCGGTGCGGCGAAAGGCCTTGGTAGAGAAATGGCTAGTAGCTTCGCGGCCGCCGGCGCCCGGGTCGTTGTTAACGATCTGGATGTCGATGCGGTCGCAAGGACGGTCGGGGAAATCGGGAAGCAAGCGTTCGGTGCGCCCGGCGATGTCGCTGACGAGGCTGCAGTTCGGGGTATTGTCAAAGCGGCACACGAGTGGCTGGGCGGAATCGATGTGCTTATTAACAACGCAGGCATCGCTGATCAGGTCGTCCCCACGGTTGAGCAGAGCCTAGATGTATGGCAACGCGTGATCGATGTCCATTTGCGCGGAACTTATCTGATGTCCCGCGAGGTCGGACGGCTAATGCTGCCTGTGCGGCAGGGGTGCATTATCAACTTGTCGTCTGTAGCCGGCTTGGTCGGCCTACCAGGTCGCAACGCGTACAGTGCAGCTAAGGCCGGTGTCGTCATGATGACTCGCACACTCGCGACTGAGTGGGGGCATTACGGAATTCGCGTCAATGCCGTTGCGCCAGGTTATGTGTCGACGCTGCTCCTAAGAGGTCTTTTAGACTCTGGTCGTGTCCGCTTCGAGCCACTTATCCAGCGGACTCCGCTGAATAGGTTGGGGCGGCCAGAAGAGGTCGCTGGATGCGTGCTTTTCCTTGCCTCTAGCGCAGCTTCGTTCATAACGGGCGCAACACTCGCCGTCGACGGTGGATGGACGGCGGTGGGCGGTGACCTGCCGTTTGCTTCGGAGGGCGAGGTATGACATTTCACTCTGCCGTCCAGCCGCTACCTAAGTCCTTCCGGGAGAGGACGATATTCGATCTCATCGATCGCGGAGCGCGCGACTACCCCAATCGCCTTGCGGTCGTTGCAGAGTCAGCCCTTGAGTCGCAGGTGCGATTGACCTACGCGCAATTAACTTGGTCAATTGACAAGGCAGCCGACGCGTTGCGCTCTGCGGGCGTGCGCCAAGGGGATCACGTAGGCATATTGCTCTCGAATGAGGCCGCCTGTGAGTTTGTACGTATCGCTTTCGGTGCGATGCGCTTGGGGGCTGTAGTCGTGCCCTTGAACACCAGATATGTCGCAACCGAACAGCTCTACAGCGTTACGCAGATGGACTGTCGCGTGCTGGTTTATGAAAGCAATTTCGGGGAAACCGTTCGGCAAATCGCTCCTGAACTTTTAAATGTGAAGGCGTTCATCGAGGTTGGCGTGAATGTCAATAATGATGCCTTGAGTTGGGGTGCGCTATACGCGAGCGGGCACGCTGAAGAGAGAGGGTTTCCAGAAATCGGCGAGGACGACTTGGCCGATATCCTGTTAACTTCCGGCACAACCGGGCTTCCCAAGGGCGTCATGCTGACGCACAGCAACGCCGTAGCCACAGGAGTCGCGATCGCCGGCGCGCTTGAGCTTCGCGCAACGGATGTCTATCAGAGTGCTTTTCCTCTCTTTACGAGTTCCGGATTTCACTTCAATTTTATGTCGGTTCTGACTGCAGGTGCAACGATTGTGATCGAACCGCGGTTCGATGCCGCCGAGATGCTCGAACGAATAAAGCAGGAGCGCTCTACCGTCTATCTTGGTGTGCCGGCCGCCTACATCTTTATGATGGAAGTCTACGACCAGAGTCAGCACGATGCGTCGAGCATTCGACTGTTCGATTACGGTGGTGCGCCGATGGCTAGAGATGTCATTCGGCAGTTGTCATTGCTCTTTCCTAGTGTCGAGCTGCGGCAAACCTATGGTCTGACTGAGTCCGGTCCAACTGGCACGTACCTCACCGGTGACTTGTCTCTCACAAAGCTCGGTTCAATAGGCCGTGAGATGCCGTTTTGCAAGGTTCGTTGTGTTACCCCCGATCTGTCGTCCGTCGCCGTCGGCGAAATTGGCGAGATCGTGATGAGTGGCCCGGCAATCATGCGCGGCTATTACAGGAACGCTGAGGCAACAGCCGCATCGATACATGATGGCTGGCTGTGGAGCGGAGACCTGGGAACCGTTGATGAGGATGGCTTTCTGTACTACGTCGATCGCAATAAAGACATCATTATTCGCGGTGGGTTCAATATCAGCTCCATGGAAGTGGAGAACGTGATGTTCGAGTATCCGCATGTACAGGAGGTGGCAGTCGTTGCCGTGCCGCACGCAAAGCTTGGTGAGGACGTGTGTGCGTTCGTTGTTCCACGAAAGAACATGCAGCTTGATATCAAGGCGCTGCAAGAATTCTGTAGCGAACGATTGGCGGACTACAAAGTGCCTCGGCAGATAGTGCTCGTCGACGAGCTGCCGCGGAACCCGACCGGAAAAATTCAGAAAAATGTGCTTCGAGAGAAGGCTGTGTCGCTTAACTAAATACTGTCGCGACCTAAGCCGTTAACAACAAAAACCAGAAGGAGAAATGAAATGGTAGACATTACGAGACGTAAGTTTCTTACCACTGTCAGCATTGGTGCAGGAGTAGCAGCAACGGGCTTTATTCCGTCAACTTTTACGGGACTTGCCCGCGCCGCAGGCGAGGATGACGAAACATATAAGGTGGGCCTGATAACAGCCCTCAGTGGTTCGGGCGCGTCACTTGGGCAGCCAATGCTCGTTGGCGCCAAAATTGCTGTGGAACAGATCAACGCTAACGGTGGGGTCAACGGCAAACCCTTAGAGTTGCTCGTCCGCGATAGTCGCGCTAAGCCGGCCGACGCCACAGTTGCCGCACGCGAGTTAGTCGGTGAAGGGTGTAATCTGTTGTTCGGAGCGGTATCAAGCTCCGTCGCTCTAGCGATTACTGGAATCCTTCCGCAGCTGAATGCAACTCTGATTACTTGCGCTGCGCACTCGATGAAGCTCACCAAGGAGAACTTTAACAAGCACTACTTTCGTATCACCGACAATCCGTATATGCGGGAGCGGGCAATTGCCAAGTTGATGGCGGAAGAATATCCCAACGTGACTAATTGGGGAGGGTTGATTCCTGATCATGAGTACGGCCGCACCACATGGGATGCACTTAAGCACGGATTGAATGAGTTCTACCCAAAGCTTGCCGGTGTGGACCCCAGTGTGGCGCGTCCGATTCTCACTCAGTACGGAGCCAGTGATTTCCGCAATTACATAGCTTCCGCAATGACCGGTCCATCGGAAGGGTTCTTTGTGTCCGTTTACGCCGGTGAGGCTGTGACTCTATTCCAGCAGGCCAAAGCGTACGGCTTCTTTAACAAGGCAAAAGTGATTGCCGACAGTGCTAACGAGTTCATTGTAGCGAAGGCAATGCGTGAAGAAATGCCAGAGATGTGGGTGGGAAGCCACTGGTACTATGGGGCCTTCGAAGGCAACGAAATCAGCGACCGGCTTTATGAGCGCGCGGTCGAGGTTACTGGAGACAAAACGCCGATGGGCTTCGTCTCCGAGGCGCACAGCGCAGTTCTTGCCTATGCAGCAGCGCTCGAAAAGTCGGGGACGAACGAAACCCAATCTGTAATCAAGGCATTGGAAGATCTCACGTTCGAGACGGCAACGGGGCCACGTACTATACGTGCCGAGGACCATCAGACGATTAAGCCTGTAATCCTTTACAAGCTTCGTGGCGCGAATAACGAAAATGGCTTTGAAGTGCTCGAAACACGGGTCATTAAAGGAGAAGATGTAATCGATCCGCCGACACCAGGAAAAGCAATTATCCTCTAACCTGTCCTGCCAACTTTGCCGGCGGTGGGTCTGCCTTCCCGTCGCTGGCAAGTTCTCCCCACGAGTAAACTAGGAGGGCGTATGCTAAGCGACTTCGGACTTGTTGCATTTAACGGTCTAGCCTGGGCCATGGCCGTATTTATTGTGGCGGCAGGTTTGACATTAGTTTTCGGAATATTGCATGTTCTCAACTTCAGTCATGGGGGGTTTCTCATGATTGGTGCATACGTGAGTCACGACTTGCTCTCCATGCTAGATGGAGACGTATCGACCATTAGCTACATCGGTGCGGCACTGGCCGGTGGTGTTGTGATTGGCGTTCTGGGCTACTTCGTCGACCGCTTTATTCTGCGGCGTCTCAAGGGTGTAGAGGAGGCGTATTCTCTCATCGCGACCTACGCGCTTCTTTTGCTCTGTGTGGGGGCAGTGAAGATGATCTGGGGTATTGACTTTATGTCAGTGCCTGCGCCCAAAGCCCTATCAGGCGCTCTATTCTACCAAGGTATATTCATGCCGACCTACTCTATGTTCGTTATAGGGTGTGGTGTTGCCCTGTTTCTCCTGCTTGATGTTTGGATTCGGCGATCACGCACGGGAAAGCTCGTCCAATCAGTGGCGGCGGACCCCTGGATGTGTGGGCTTCTCGGAGTGAACGCGCCTGCAATGTATACAGCGGTGGTCGTCATTAGCTTTGCGTTAGCTGGGTTCGGAGGCGGTTTGCTTGCCGCGAACCAGAGTCTCTCGCCCGAGCTAGGCGGCCATTACATCATTCAAGCATTCGGTGTGATCATCGTCGGCGGTATCGGCAATATCCGTGGCGCTTTTCTGGCTTCCGTTCTTCTCGGGCTTGTCGTCTCCTTCGGAACGGTTTACGTCCCCGAGTACCCAGGTATCTTCTTCTACCTTGCCATTGTGGCAATTCTAATGTTCCGCCCCGAGGGGCTGATTAAACAAAAGGGGTTAGCATGATGGGGCATTCTAAGCGACATCGCGACAAGCACCTGGGATTGCCGCTTCTATTAGTAATACTTGTGCTAACGGTAATCTCCTCGGTGCCATTATGGGCTGACGGTGGATTCATATTTTTGGTCGGTCTGCTGCTGATTCAAACCGTCTTTGCTCTAAGCTACAATATTCTGTTCGGGCTTACTGGGCTTGTCAGTTTCGGTCAGGCGGCACTCTTTGCGACGGGTGCCTACGCTGCCGCTTATTTAATGCGCATCTTCCCTGATATCCCTTTTTTGCTGGCGTTGTTGGCGGGTGGTTTGGCCGGTGGAGCAATCGCTGCCTTGATTGGTGTGGTTGCACTACGTCGAGCAAGCGGGATCTACTTCGCCATTCTGACGCTAGCGCTCGGCCAGCTTGTCTACACAATGATCGGCAAATCAACCGCACTAGGGCGCGAAGACGGTATGACAGGCATTGCTCGACCAGTGCTCAATTTTTTCTTGTTTGAGATAGACCTGTCGGTCGGAGATCGCTACTTCTTCTTCATTCTTGCGGCGTGTGCCGTGGTTGCTGGACTATTATGGTGGGTCTGGTATGGCCGGATCGGACGAATTCTGTACGCTGTTCGCCAAGACCCAGAGCGGGTGCGTTTTCTTGGAATCAACGTGCAGCGCTACCGAGAGATCGCCTTCATCATTAGCGGGATCACGACCGCATTCGCGGGCGCGCTGCTCGGCCCATGGCAACAAATTCTCACGCCTGAGATCGCAGACTGGAGCTACTCAGCTTTGCCTATCCTTATGTGCCTGCTGGGTGGTGCAACCTATTACTGGGGGCCGGCTGCTGGAGCAGTATTGTTTGTTGGTCTGAGCCATGCGACGCGCATGATGCCGGGCATATCAGAGCTGCTGATCGGTGGAGTTCTTCTTCTGGTTGTTTTGGCAGTGCCTGGCGGAGTCGCGGCGGGACTCGCGCGAATAGGTAAACCCTGGCGCCAGTCTAAAGAGGAGAGGGTATATGAGTAAGTTACTTGGGGTACTGGGAGTCTCCTTTTCCTATCCAGGGGTGAGGGTCCTCAAAGACATCAATCTGGAGGTTGGAGCAGGTGAGAGTCATGTCGTAATCGGTCCCAACGGCGCGGGTAAAACGACTCTGTTCAAGGTCCTAAGCGGTGAGACTAAACCGAACGAGGGCAAGATCTATTATAAGTCCAACGATATTACAGGGCTCGACGCATGGCAGCGAATCCGGCTTGGATTCGGCCGCACTTTCCAGGTCGCACGCATCTTCTCAGATCTGACAGTCTTAGAAAATATGGTGGTTGCAGTCGAGTGTCGACAACGTATTGCTAAGTCGCAGCCACGCCCCTGGTGGCGTGCCTCTCCAGCCCCAGAAACAATCAAGGAAGCTCAGGGTAGGCTCGAAGAGTTTCGCCTTCTGAGTAAAATGCATGAAGAAGCGGCGGTTCTTTCACACGGCGATAAGAAACGTCTGGAGCTTGCGGTATGCCTTGCGCTAGAGCCGCGGCTCCTAATGCTTGATGAGCCCACGGCAGGCATGTCACCGGAAGATCGCATTGGCGTAGTGAAACTCATCCAGGAGCTCCAAGCGCAGCACGAGCTGACTTTGCTACTAACCGAGCACGACATGGATGTGGTTTTCGGTCTGGCGACTCACCTCACGGTTTTGAGTCAAGGAGAGATTATTGCGAGCGGTAAGCCCGATGACGTGCGTAATGACCCCTTGGTCCAGAAAGTCTATCTTGGGCAGGAGCCGCACTATGCTTGAGGTCAATCACATCGACTCGTTCTATGGTCAGAGCCATGTGCTCTACAAGGTCACTCTGCGCTTGGAAAAGGGAAAAGGCGTGGCTTTGGTAGGCCGCAACGGTACTGGTAAAACCACGCTGCTAAAAAGCATCATGGGCGCAGGCCCAGCAGTTCGGGGAGAGATCCGCCTCGATGATAAAAACCTTGAGGGAATGCCAACCCATCGACGGGCGCAGTTAGGAATCGGATTAGTCCCGGATGACAGGCGGATATTTGCGCACTTGACTGTTCGGGAAAACTTGGAGCTCGCTGCACATGCGGTTCCAAAAGGTGAGGAGCGCTATAGCACGGAGGAAGTTTTAGAGTTTTTCCCAATGTTGAAAGCGCTGTCAGGGCGTTTGGGGTTCCAGCTCAGTGGTGGTGAACAACAGTTGGTTGCTGTGGCACGAGCGGTGCTCGCCAAACCGAATTATCTGTTACTCGACGAACCTACAGAGGGGCTGGCTCCTCTGATTGTGGAGAGCATGCGCGACGAGGTTAGAGGTATTCGAGAGCGCAATAACATCGGACTCCTGCTCGCCGAGCAGAACGTAGAGTTTGCCCGTTACTGTACCGACGAAGTGCTGGTTCTCGACAGCGGTCAAATTGTCTTCGGAGGCTCTTGGTCGGAGTTTGACGCTCGTCCAGACATCCGTGAAAAGCACCTCTCTATATAACCGTGGAGTACGCTACGTGATCGCATCAGAGATAAAACTGAGACATTGGCCATCTCAACATGAGCAGGTGGACAGCAAGCGTTACCGAACAGAAGGAGACTGGCGTGACCGGACCGTTGTTGACGGTCTAAACGAGTTGCTTCGGTCGCGCCCTGAGGACATTTGTATCACCGATGACCGCAATCGAGTCAGCTATCGCCAACTAGATTTCGAAGCGCGGCGACTGGCTGCACACTTTGAACAGTGGGGTCTCTGCAAGGGCGATGTGATTTCGTTCCAACTTCCGAACTGGTATGAAGTAGCCGTCATCAACACGGCAGCAGCGCTAGTGGGTGCGGTTTGCAATCCAATCGTGCCCATCTATAGGCAGCAGGAAGTTCAGTACATCCTGAACGATGCCGCCACGCGTGTGATGTTCGTGCCGGAGACGTATCGCAAATTCGACTACGCTGCGATGATAAAGAGCATGCGCTCAGGACTTCCTTCGCTAGAGCGTGTGATTACCGTGCGCGGCGGGGGCGGTGACCTGAGCTTCAGCGAACTTGTGGCAGATGGCACAACCTATACCGGGAAAGCCAGAATTAACCCGGATGATCCGAAGTTGCTTATGTATACCTCAGGCACGACAGGACGTCCAAAGGGCGTCGTTCACAGCTCAAACACTCTCGACGCTGAGCTTGGTAGTGTCGTAAATTTCTGGTCGCTGTCCAGCCGCGATGTATGTCTCATGCCATCGCCGGTTACCCATATCACCGGTTACCTCTACGGAATCGAGTTTCCCTTCGTATACGGTATCATGGCTGTGCTCATGGAACAGTGGGATCCGGTGCTTGCTGTTGAGATAATTCAGGAGCAGCGTGCAACCTTCACGGTTGGTGCGACCCCCTTTTTACAGGAATTGGTGGACGTGGTTGAAAACCATGGGAAGGCTTTGGACAGCTTCCGATTCTTTGGGTGTGGTGGTGCGTCCGTGCCGCCTGAACTAGTGCATCGAGCCTTCCGTGTCTTGCCGAACACCGTTGTTTGTCGCATTTACGGATCCACTGAGGCGCCGACAGTTTCTTTAGGCGTTGCCAGTAGGGATGCAGAGAACTTAGCGGCCGATACCGACGGTAGAATTGTCGGTCATGAGGTTCGAATACTTGGCGATAAGGGGGAGTCACTTCCTGATGGTATTGAGGGTGAGATTGCTACTCGAGGACCGGAAGTGATGCTTGGCTATCTAAACGCAGATGATACCACCAAAGCCTTCAGTGGAGACGGTTTTTTCCACACCGGGGATATCGGCTATCGCACACCGGACAGCCATATTGTCATTACGGGGCGGCGGAAGGATCTTATTATTCGAGGGGGGGAGAACCTCAGCGTCAGGGAGATCGAAGATGCGCTCTTTGAATACCCTGGTGTTCAGGAAGTCGCCGTTGTGCCCATGCCACATGAACGACTCGGGGAGACTGCGTGTGCGTACGTGCGAGTAGATCCGGGTGTTGAAATCGATGTGGCTTTGGCTGCCGCGTTTCTCTGCGAGCGAGGTCTCGCTAAACAAAAATACCCCGAGCGTATAGAAATTGTAGATGATTTACCGCGGACGGCGTCTGGAAAAATTCAGAAATACCGCCTAAGAGATGATATCAAGCGCCGGCTCATGGGTATCAACGAGTAGCTTTTTCCTGAGCTTAATATCCACTATTCTATAGCTCTAACGCTGATCCCGGGAGCTTGGCATCAGTTACCATCGCGATATCGATGGAGTACATAGGAGTGTGTAGGGGCTTTCATGACGGCAAAACGACGGGGAATTACGCGCGCGGAGCGTTCCGAGAAAAATCGGAACGCGATTATGCGAGCTGCAGAGGAGGTGGTCGGTGAATATGGCTACCGTGATGCGTCTATAGCGCGCATCACGGAGAAGGCAGGCGTCGCTGAGGGTACCTTTTATCTATACTTCAAATCGCGGCAAGAGCTGTTCGATCAACTCTTGCCGCATTTGGGAGAGGAGTTGATCGAGTATCTAAAAAAGCGCGTAAGCGGCAGTGATGGTGCCTTAGAGGTCGAAGAGCGGGGTTTTCGCGGATTCTTCGAGTTTCTGCAATTTAACCCGAGCTTTTTCCGAATACTTAACGAAGCAGAAATCGAAGCACCGAAAGCTCATGCCGTTCATTTCAAGAAACTTCGTGCTAACTATCTGGTGTCACTCAAGCGTAGCTGGAGCCGGGGGGAACTGCCAGGCTTTGAAGAAAGAGAGCTGGAAGTTTTAGTCTACATGTTAATGGCGGCGCGTAGTTATCTCTATCTCCGTTATTCGAAGACAGAGGGCGGACCTCGTCCGCTACCTGATTGGGTTGTTACTGCTTACCTGAAAGTCGTTATCGGTGCGTTTGGCTACGGCACTGAGTCAGCTTCAAAAAATCCTGACGCAGCTCCGGAGAAATTGCGCCAAATCGATCGGAGACCATTAGATGTCTAGAGCAGATTTTAAGTTCTACTTTTCACATCGAATCCGCTATCACGAAGTCGATCGCCAGGATGTAGTCTTTAACGGCCATTACCTTACGTACTTCAGTACCGCAATCGTAGAGTTTCTCCGTGAGCTAGGCTCCGACTATTACGCAGGGTCGAGCAGCTCCGAATCTGCCATCGATTTTCATATAGTAAAATCTCTCGTGGAATACCGCGCCCCCATCCGGTTCGATCAAGAGATCGAAGTCTTCATTCGGGTAGCCAGAGTCGGGAGGTCGAGCCTAACCTACGCTGCAGAAATTCATCCGCGCGGTGAGGAGAGGTTGTTGGCAAGCAGCGAAATTGTCTGGGCCGCGGCGGATCAACGAAGTCACAAGTCCGTGCCAGTTCCAGAGCAATTGGTCCGGCGGTTGAATGAGTACCAGGCCAGCGAGAAAGCTGAGTGAGCCCCGCGTGTTATGCGGCAGAAACCCGCTTAGTTGCGGATTTCAACCGATGGCTCATATTCGATCCCTCAGTACAGGAGATTTATTGACAGTTCAAACTGTTCCTCCGTCGCAAGCCTCCGTCGCAGAACGAACTGAATGTTTCCTCAAAATTCACGAATACATGATGGTCATCGTCGATGATATCGGGGTCCTCAGTAAGCAATGGGATGGAATCCACCTCGCCCATCTCCGGATGAAAAGGGTCAGAGTGCCGTTAAGTTATCCTGCACCGGACGATTTTTATGGAGGAGGTTCAGGCGGCCTGCTGGGATAGCAGCTTTGTCGTGGAATCAGTGGCAATCTAGGTCTGGAATGAGCAAGTTCTGGGCTAAACCAGCAGGATGCTTTTGGGCGCCTAAGTCCAAAATGGCTTTGAGGTCATCATGCTTTGTCGGGTCGCGATAGAAGTCGAAAATATCCGTCAAGCCATCATTTCCTGTTCAAATTGCTCCAATTTGACGTGCCACCCTTCTGGCAGAGGCGTCGACTTAAGCTTCTTGATGGCCGTGCGGCTTTCTGACTCAGAGAGCTTCAGTCTGGACAGTGCCTTTTTCAATTCGCTGAGTTTAACGGAATTGGCTGGGGTGACGGTGAAGCTTCTTAGTAGCTCGCCCTCAGGGCGCGATTTCCAACGCAGCTTTGACTCCGCAACGTGTCGCACCTCAACAACTTCATTGCCTACCGTAAATGTTCTGCTGGCGCCGTTTGTCCAAAACACTGTTTTTACCGGCGCCTGTGTCTGAAGGCCAAGTCGATAAGCGGATTCAATGCCTTGTCTAACCAGTGTATAGCCGTTCTGCTGTGCCCATTTTTTGGCGATTTGTTCTGCGCTTGCGGTGATTTTGATCGATGGCATGCTGGCCAGCGACTTTGGGCGCACATAAATGCCTTTGGCGACCCGTTCAATGACACCTTCATGGGCAAGCCTGCTCAGCGCTTTTTGTACAGACGTAACTGTGCCTAGCTCGTGGAACTGACTGATGGAAAACGGGACGCCCCGCCTCATGCGCTGCAGTTGGCGGGTCACTTTCTCTGATGTAGACATGCTTTGACCTGACAAATTAGTAACTATGTGGATTTATAGTAGTCCTTTTGTACCAAGCTCTGCAAGCGAGTTGGTGTCAGGATGATGGGTGTTTAGGGTGAGGGTTGGGAATCCTGAGGAGCCGTTTTTGATCCAGCCAACATCCGCAATATCAGCAAGGCAAAGCCCCTTTGTGTTTGCTCATCCCCCAACACCTCCATAGAAAGCTTCTCATTGTCAGTCATAGCATCCAGCACCATGTCTGACACACGCTTCGGAAATAGCCCGTGCATTACCTGTTCCGGGGAGTGGCTATTCACCTGAGCCATCACAGATTCATCCCGGCGTATCCTGTCAGCCACCCCCTGGGCAAAGTGCAGTTGGTCTTCATCACTTACTTCTGAGCCAAACAGGTCGTTCAGCGTTTCGATGATTTCAGAGAGGCGCTTCTTCTCTGGGTCATGAGCTTTGCCGGAACCCACATCGGAAAGAGGCTTAAGGGCGTATTCTTCGGATTCCTCGGAGAGCTTAAGCTGCTGTTCGTTGCGCTTGGTGAGGCGATAATGGGTCAGGGCCAGTTCCGACACATCGATTTCATCATCGTCCAGGCGATCTATGCGCAACAGGGGCGAGAGATGCTTGGCGAACACGCAGAGCTGTTCCAGCTCCCGGTCTTCATAGCTGACGATCTGTGACAGAAACTCATAAGCCCGCACGAAGCTGGTCAAGTTCTTTTTGAAGAGATCCAGCTGGTCCAGACCCTCGCCGATGTCCTTCAGGGTTTTCTCGGCAT
>TARA_R110001599_G_scaffold11830_6_pt1 | contig 15629 bp, 14 predicted proteins | sample TARA_R110001599 | Tara Oceans TARA_R110001599 (sample SAMEA4398360) | marine metagenome | biome: Polar Biome; feature: [MES] marine water layer (ENVO:01000295) within the mesopelagic zone...; material: water (ENVO:00002006), including particulate matter (ENVO:01000060) such as...... | reverse complement strand
GTGTCTTGGTATTCGTCCACCAGCATATAGCGAATTTTCTGCTGCCATTTTTCTAAAATAGCCGGTTGCTGCTCAAACAAGAGCGCAGGCAGCATAATTAAATCGTCAAAATCCAACGCGTTATAGGCTTTTAACGCGCTTTGATAGCGCAGATAGGCTTGTGAGCACAGAATGTCAGCGGGGCCATCGGCACTGGCAATGGCTTGTTCGGGGGTAATGAATTCGTTTTTCCACTGGGAGATGCGCTGCTGAATACGGTCGGCGTTGTCGCTCTCGGCGCCGTGATCTTGCATCAATAAATCGCGGATCAAGGTTTGCGCGTCTTGGGCGTCGAAAATAGAAAAGCCGGATTTGTATTTTAATGCCTTGTACTCGCTGCGCAGAATCGTCATGCCAAGGTTGTGGAAGGTTGACACCGTGAGGCCTCGCGCTTCTTTGCCTTTTACCAGCTGGGAGACCCGCTCTTTCATTTCTCGGGCAGCTTTATTGGTAAAGGTTACCGCCGCAATGTGGCGGGCTGGCATACCGCATTTCTCAATCAGATAGGCCATTTTGCGAGTAATAACGCTGGTTTTACCGCTGCCTGCACCAGCCAGCACCAATATAGGACCGTCGATATAACGAACCGCTTCGCGCTGTCTGTCGTTGAGTTTACTCACGCTGATGATCTATCCCGGGTAATGCAAGAAGGGCCGAGCATTGTACCAGCGCCTATGGCCAACAAGAACTCTAAGCGGCGATCCAGCATATTAATACCGCTAACGACTGTTCAGATACAAGGCTGACTCGCGTGGCTTTGATCGTGTTTCTTGCTGGAGTTTGAGATTTTGCTCCTGAAAAGCGCGCGATTCTACTTATCCTTGGCGCTGACATGGTCTCGAATATAGCAGGGTGTGTATTTGTAATAGCTCTGATATATTAAAATGCAAAATATTTATTCTACCCCAATGGCTTGCAAAGCTTTATAAACTTTATTTGCTTGGCGCGGAGTGACATATATGAGTAATAGTGATTTATATCACCAGAAGCCGTGGCAACAGCCGCTTAATATCGGGCCTATGGTAAGGGGTTTTGCTTGGTGCTTAGGCAGGGCGCAGTCATGGGGGCTAAATTACCCTGATTTTTCTGAACATAAACTAATGGCGGTTGCTCGGAAAAAAACGGGCTTAAATGATTTTGGTGATGAGCGATTTCTAGAGCCTTTGCGTCTGCGCCTAAACTATCTTAAAAGCAATAAGCGTCTGAGCCCACTTGGTCGAGTGGTGGCGTGGCAAGTGTTGCTAAAGCCATTATTGAATCGTTTGCGGATTCAGGATTTATTGAAACGTCATCCAGAGATTCGGGAGCAACGAATTGAACGGCCTTTATTTGTTGCAGCCTTTCCGCGGACGGGCACTACATTATTGAGCCAGCTCCTTGCGTTAGACCCTCAAGCGCGCCCTTTGCTGTTTTGGGAGGCGATGCAACCGACGCCTGAAGAGGGACTTGCAGAAGGCGAAGAAGACCCCAGAATGGCTCGCGCCGACAGCATTATTGAGCGGCTATGGCGCATGCTGCCGGCGCTTCGTAAAATTCATGATATTGATCCGCGTGGCCCAGAGGAGTGCGCAGGCTTGTTGGCTAATGCCTACATCATGCCGATCTTTGAGGAGGACGACGTCAATTACCGGCAGTGGATTGAGGGGCTCAGCAGTGAGCAGATTTGCGCGGCTTACGAAGAGTACAAAGTGCAATTGCAGATTTTGCAGTGGCAGCGCGGCGGCGGCCACTGGGTATTAAAGAGTCCACTGCACTTGAATTGGCTAGACGCATTATTGACGACTTTTCCAGACGCTTGTGTGGTGCAGACGCATCGAGACCCTAAACAAGTCTTACCGTCGATCTGTAGTTTAGATGCAGTAATGCAGCAGGCGGCGTGCGGTAAAGTAGATTGCGTTGAAGTGGGGCGGCACCTAAGTAGTCAGCTGGCCGCTTCGTTACAGCGGGGGATGCAGGCGCGGCAGAATCACCCGCGAGAGCGAGTGCTTGATGTGCAGTATGCCGATTTATTACGTGACCCAGTAGCGGTGCTGCGCGGTATCTACGCGCACTTTGGCTATAACTATTCTGACGTCATGGCCGAGAAAATTAAAGATTACCTCGCGGCCAACCCGCAACATAAGCACGGAAGTCATCAGTACCAGTTAAGTGATTTTGGTCTGAGCACCGAAGATCTTGATCGTATATTTGGTGATTATTGTGAACGTTTTCAAATTCCACTCGCTGGGCAGCTATAACCATGACGAAGACTGATAAATCTAAGGAGAGTGCGGCAAAGCCACCGTGGCGGCCTCGCCATTTAATGCTCCACTTAAGTTACGGCGTGCTCAAGTTGTGCGCTAAATTACCTTTGGCTAAGCAGCTCGCCTTGGGGCGAGGCGTGGCCGCATTGTTGTGGCCGTTCCTCGGGCAGCGCATGCATGTAGCGCGTACCAATATCGCAATGTGTTTTCCTGAGTTAGATGAAGCCGAGCGCAAGGTACTGCTGCGCAGTCATGTGCGGGCATTAGGAATGGGTATATTTGATTCGGTGGCGAGCTGGTTTAGTGACGACGCTATCTTGCGCGATCAATATAGGCTAGAGGGTGCTGAATATTTAGATGAAGCCTTAGCGAGGGGGAAGGGCGTATTGTTATTGGGTGCACACTTCACGACTCAGGAGCTGGGTGTGCGCATGCTGAGTTTTCATTACAGCGTGCATTGCGTGTATCGACGTCACCCGGACCCCGTGCAAGAGGCAACTGTTCGCGAGGCACGTTTGCGTCGGTTTGCTGATCTCATTCCTAGTGATGATATGCGTAAGGCGCTTAAATACTTGCGTAAGGGCAAGATCGTTTGGTATCCACCAGATCAGGATTATGGTGAATACGGTATGGAGCACAGCGTGTTCTTACCTTATTTTGGTGTCGACGCGGCAACTGTCACGGTGCCAGGCCGATTGGCGCAGAGTACTGGCGCGGCTTTAGTTCCATTTTTTTTTCGACGCGAGGAGGATGGACGCTACTTGCTACGCATATTACCGCCGATGGACGAGGTGGCAGATGACCCAGAGGCAGTTGCGCGGGAGTTTAATCGCTTGCTAGAAAGTGATGTCAAAGAAATTCCAGAGCAGTATCTATGGGTTCATCAGCGATTTAAAACCCGCCCAAATCCAGAAGAACCCTCGCCGTATATTATGGTAAGGGAACAAAAGGCTTAAGCTGAGGTGATTCCTGCACGGTGGTGTATGCAGAATTAGCGGCAATGGTGTGGTCTGGGGGGATATGAACTCTAAAAATCCCCACGATAGTGCAGTGCTTCCTGTAGGTGCGCGAGAGTGATAGCGTGCTCACCTTCTAAGTCAGCAATGCTGCGCGCGATTTTTTGCAGACGGTGATGGGCGCGTGCGCTCAGCCCGAGTTTCTGTTCGGCTTTCAGCATAAATTGCTTGCTTGGGGTGTCGAGCGTGCAAAATTCCCTTACTTGCGCGGCGCTGAGTTGGGCGTTGATAGTGCCACTACGTTGCAATTGGCGTTCGCGGGCCGCGCAAACGCGCGCGCGGACCGTGGCACTACTCTCCGCTAGACCGTCTTCTTGCAAAACCCCCGGCGGGAGGCGCGGTACAGTAATGCGCAGATCAATACGATCTAAAAGTGGTCCTGATAATTTACCGCGATAGCGCTGAATTTGGTCGGGCGTGCAGCGGCAGTCTTTGCTGCTGTCGCCGTCGAAACCGCAGGGGCATGGATTCATGGCGGAGATCAATTGGAAGCGAGCAGGGAAGGTTAATTGTTGGGTGGCTCTGGAGATGGTTACCTCGCCCGATTCGATGGGTTCACGCAGTACTTCGAGTACTTTGCGGGGGTATTCAGGTAGCTCATCTAAAAATAACACTCCATTATGAGCAAGTGAGATTTCGCCGGGGCGGGGGTAGCTGCCGCCGCCCACCAAAGCCACCCCAGAGGCGGTGTGATGGGGCGCGCGAAAAGGCCGGTTTAGCCGCAGGGGCTGCCCTGCAACTGACTGTACGGTGGCAATTTCTAAACGTTCGCTTTCATTTAACGGCGGCAAAATGCCGGGTAAACGGTTGGCGAGTAGAGTCTTTCCGGTGCCGGGCGGACCACTAAGCAGGAGCGAGTGACCGCCAGCCGCGGCGATTTCTAACGCACGTTTGGCGCTGGCTTGGCCGCGTACCTCACAGAGGTCGGGGTAATTCTCGGTGATCTCAGCCGCATTATCGGCGCTGGCATACGGCAGTGCTTGCTGGCCATGAAGATGGGCGACCACGGCGAGTAGCGAGTGGGCTTCGCGGATATCGCTCGCATCAAGAATACTGGCTAGCCCAGCGTTGGCGGCCGGTAATATCAAGCTATGACCCGCTTCACCAGCCTGTACGGCGGCGGGGAGCGCGGCATCCACCGCGCGCAATTCCCCGCTCAAACCAAGCTCGCCAATCAGCTCGCAGTTGGCTAATGGCGCTGTGGGTAGCTGGCCGGATGCAACCAAAATGCCGATGGCGATCGGTAAATCAAAACGGCCGCCTTCCTTGGGTAAATCAGCCGGGGCAAGATTCACAGTGATGCGACTGACCGGGAATTCAAAGCGGGAATTTACCAGCGCTGAGCGCACCCTGTCGCGGCTTTCGCGAACGCTCGCCTCAGGTAAGCCGACGATATTAAAAGCCGGTAAGCCGCCAGAGAGATGAACTTCCACGGTGACCAGTGGTGCTTGCACGCCGAGTTTGGCGCGGCTGTATACGGTTGCGAGGGGCATGTCTTCATCCTTGAAGGCGGTGCTATGATGTTTTGGCGTGAGAAAGTTTAGCTATCGCTGCTCGTTTGGTTCGCCAATTGATCGGTTAATTCTGCGAGCTGTTTTTCCAGTAGCTCCAACTTGCTGCGGGTGCGATTCAATACCGCGACTTGGGCGTCGAATTCAGCCCGCGACACCATGTTTAAGCGACTAAAGCCTCCTTGGAGTAAAACCTGTACCTTTTCTTCGATGTCCTGCTGAATTTCAGGGCCATTATTCATAAGCTTGCTGGCTTGTTGCGCCAACTGAGCAATAAAATCGGGTTTTGCCATTGATCGTTACCTCATTGATTGCCCAAGTGTATCGTTTATTGACGTTTTTGGGGAGCTGCGAGTGATATCGGCTAACTAGATGCTGGACGGGAGGCGAGAGGAGTAAATACCGCTAGGGTTTTAAATTTATCTTACGGTCTTCCGTCAAGCGTTCCCTGCTGGTCCGCTTAATAATGGTGCGCATCTTTCTGTAATCAGAACCGATTTAGCGCAAAGGCGATAAAAATGCACAGTGATGGTACAGATATTGCTGTCTTGGGTTCAATGAGTTGAGCGCTAAGCGGCGCTGCAATCGAGCAATTTTGGTTTTACAAATGAAAGGAAACGCTGTTGACGGCTATAGCCACCGTAAGCTCTGCCCTTGATGACGCGCCTGCGGCCACGCCGCCAATTAAATCGTGGCCGGCGGCAATTGAGTTGGGCTTGCGCGCGAGCGATATGCGCACAGATTTGGTGCGCATATCTCATAAAGGGCCGTTGCGGGTGCAGCGGCCCTTTTATCCCGAGGGTGATTGCTGCCATGTCTATCTGTTGCACCCCCCCGGCGGCATGGTCGCAGGGGATACGCTGCGGGTGGCGGTGACCTTGGATTCGGGTGCGCAAGCGCTGCTGACCACACCATCGGCGGGCAAAGTGTATCGCAGTGATTTAGCTAAAACCGCGCAATGTCAGGGTGTGAGTGCAGAGCTGGCCGACGGTGCTTGCCTCGAATGGCTGCCCCAAGAAACCATTGTATTTGAAGGCGCCGAGGCGGAGTTAAGCAATCATTTTGCTTTACAGGGCAGCGCCCAATTATGCGCCTGGGACATTGTGGTGTTGGGTCGCCGCGCCAGTGGTGAAGGTTTTGCCCGGGGTCGTTGCCGTCAAAAAATTGAGATTAGTCGCGACGGTAAACCGTTGTTAGTTGAACGTACTGAGTGGCTGGGTGGTAGCGCCATGTTGGCGGCGCCATGGGGGATGGGCGGTGCCTCGGTGAGTGGCAGTTTTTTTGTGACGATGAGCTGCGACCAAGCCATGATGGATAATCTACGAGACGGTCTCGCTGAGTTGGCCGTGCAGAGCAATTGGCTCGCGGCGGAGTGGGGGCTGTCACAGAAGCGGGATATTTTTATCGCTCGTTATATTGGCGATTCACCAGAGCAATGCCGCAAGGGATTTGCTTGGTTGTGGGCACAGCTTAGGCCCGCGTTTAACAGCCGCGAAGCTTGCCAGCCGCGCATTTGGAATACTTGAATTACGTCTTTAGCTAAGCGCTATTTGAAAACAGGATGAGATCGCGATGGAATTAAGTCCCAGAGATAAAGATAAATTACTGCTGTTTACCGCCGCATTATTGGCCGAGCGCCGTCTGGCCAAGGGCTTAAAATTGAATTATCCCGAGTCGATTGCCCTAATTTCGGCGGCGGTGATGGAGGGCGCCAGAGAGGGGCGCACTGTTGCCGAGATGATGAGTGCTGGCCGCGAGGTTTTAAGTCGCGACGACGTGATGGACGGCGTCGCGGAAATGATTCATGAGGTGCAGGTTGAAGCAACCTTCCCTGACGGCACCAAGTTGGTCACCGTCCATAACCCCATTGTTTAAATCGGCTGATTGCAAAGCCAACGGAGCACGTATGATTCCCGGAGAAATAATCGTCGCCACGGGTGATATTAGCCTGAATGTCGGGCGCGAAACCTGTGTGATAGATGTGGCCAACAGTGGCGACCGGCCAATACAGGTCGGTTCGCACTACCATTTTTTTGAGACCAATCCCGCCTTGGTTTTTGACCGCCCGGCGAGTCGCGGTTTTCGCTTAAATATAGCCGCGGGTACGGCGGTGCGCTTTGAGCCTGGGCAGAGTCGCCAAGTAGAGTTGGTGGCATTGGCGGGTAAGCGCGAAGTATACGGTTTTCGCGGCGATGTAATGGGCGCACTCGATAAGCAAGGAGCATAGTTATGTCCAAGATTGATCGCCGCGCTTACGCGGATATGTACGGCCCGACCGTCGGCGACCGCCTGCGCTTGGCCGACACTGAATTGTGGATTTCAGTTGAAAAAGATTTCACCACCTACGGTGAAGAAGTGAAGTTCGGCGGTGGCAAGGTTATTCGCGATGGTATGGGCCAGAGCCAGTTGGGCAGCGCCCACACACCGGACACCGTCATAACCAATGCCCTAATCTTGGATCACTGGGGCGTGGTCAAAGCGGATGTAGCCATCAAAGCGGGACGTATTTGCGCAATTGGTAAAGCGGGTAATCCAGATATTCAGCCGAATGTCGATATTATTGTTGGCCCTGGCACTGAGGTCATTGCCGGTGAAGGCCAGATATTAACGGCGGGGGCGATCGATTCGCATATCCACTTTATTTGCCCCCAACAAATTGAAGAAGCCTTGATGAGTGGCGTGACCACCATGATCGGTGGTGGCACCGGTCCGGCGACCGGCACCAATGCCACCACCTGTACACCGGGCGCGTGGCATATGGGAAAAATGCTGCAAGCCGCGGAAAGTTTTCCCATGAATTTGGGTTTTCTCGGCAAGGGTAACGCCAGTTTGCCGGATTCGCTGGAAGAACAAATCCAAGCCGGTGCCATGGGTTTAAAGCTGCACGAAGATTGGGGTACGACGCCAGCGTCTATTGATTGCTGCTTGAGCGTTGCCGACAAATACGATGTGCAGGTGGCGATTCATACCGATACCTTGAATGAGTCGGGCTTTGTTGAAGATACCCTCGCCGCCTTTAAGGGCCGCACCATCCACACCTATCACACGGAGGGTGCCGGGGGTGGCCATGCGCCGGATATTATTAAAGCCTGTGGCGCGGCGAATGTATTGCCGTCATCGACCAACCCAACGCGGCCGTATACGGTGAATACCGTGGATGAGCATTTGGATATGCTCATGGTTTGTCACCACCTTGATCCGAATATTCCCGAAGATGTGGCTTTTGCGGATTCTCGTATTCGCAAGGAAACCATTGCCGCTGAAGACATTCTCCACGACCTCGGTGCCTTCTCGATGATTGCCTCCGACTCCCAGGCCATGGGGCGCGTTGGCGAAGTGGTGTGCCGGACATGGCAGACCGCCCACAAAATGAAAGTGCAGCGCGGCCCTCTGGCCGAAGACAGTGCAGAGAATGATAATTTCCGCGCCCGTCGCTATATTGCCAAATACACCATAAACCCGGCAATTGCCCACGGCATCAGTCACGAAGTGGGTTCGATCGAGGTGGGTAAGCTTGCCGATTTAGTGCTGTGGAAGCCGGCGTTTTTCGGCATTAAACCCGCCATGATTATTAAAGGCGGGGCCATTGCCGCTGCGCCGATGGGCGACCCCAACGCGTCGATTCCTACGCCGCAGCCGGTGCACTACCGGATGATGTTTGGCGCTTTTGGCAAAGCTTGTGTACAGACTTCAGTGAGCTTTGTGAGTCAGGCGGCCATTGATGCGGATATTGCGACGACCTTGGGATTAGATCGCCCGTTGGTGGCCGTTAAAAACTGCCGCAGTGTCACCAAGGCCGATATGGTCTTGAATAATTATCAGCCAGTGATGGATGTGGACCCAGACACTTACGAGGTGCGTGCAGATGGTCAGTTATTGATCTGTGAACCCGCTACCGAGTTACCCCTAGCTCAGCGCTATTGTCTGTTCTGATGTGTTTAGAATGAATAATCTTAAATTGGACGTAAGTGATGCTTGAGTGTTTTGAAGTGATAAGTGCCGAGCCGGGATTGGCGCCAGAAATGAGTATTGTGCTGAATTTTCAAGATCGGCAGCGCAGTCGTCTTCGCGGTAAAACGCGCTGCGGTCAAGATCTGTCTTGGTATATTGAACGTGGCCAAGTGTTGGCCGACGGCGATATATTAGTCGCTAAAAATGGCGAGCAAATCTCGGTCGTCGCGGCCAGGGAAACGCTCTCTATTGTGCGCACTGACGACGCCCTGTTGTTTGCTCGGGCTGCCTACCATTTGGGTAATCGTCACGTGCCCTTGCAGATAGATGCGGGTGAGTTGCGCTACCAGCATGACCATGTGCTCGACGATATGTTGCAGGGCTTGGGGCTAGGTGTTCACGTCAGTGAAAAGCCCTTTCATCCCGAAAATGGTGCCTACCACAATAGCGGTGCAGGCAGCATTCACAGCCATCACCATCATCATGACTAGTCCGTTATTGCACCTGATGCACCTTGTTAGTCCTGCCTTGCCGGTGGGGGCTTACGCCTACTCCCAAGGTTTGGAATACGCGGTGGAGCGGCGCTGGGTTAAGGGCTTGACCGGTGCGGAAGAGTGGATTGGCGAAGTGCTGCGTCATAGTTTAGGCGGCTTGGATTTACCGGTCTTACAGCGTTTGCACGCGGCATGGCAAATTGGCGCGAACGAGGATGTTGTGTATTGGAACGCGTACTTGCAGGCGGCGCGTGAGTCCAAAGAATTGCTTTTAGAAGACGTGCAAATGGGAGAAGCCTTGTTGCGCCTATTGGTGTCATTAGAGGTGCCCAATGCATTGGCGTGGCCGAAAGACACGCCGCCGAGTTTCGCAACAATGTTTGCGTTGGCAGCTCAATATTGGCAGGTCGATAGCGACGAGACTCTCAGCGGCTTTGCCTGGAGTTGGTTAGAAAATCAGGTCGCGGCAGCGATCAAGTTGGTGCCGCTGGGGCAGACCGACGGCCAGCGATTGCTACTGGTCTTGATGCCGGTGCTTGAGGCCGCAGTGAGTGTTGCCAAGACCCGCGGCGATGAGGATCTCGGTGTCGGCTTACCCGGCTTGGCCATGGCATCGGCCCAGCATGAAACCCAGTATTCGAGGTTGTTTCGATCCTAGCGTCGAAATACCGATGTAGTTATTTGGAATTTACGGAGTAATTTTATGAAAAAGCCTGCACTGCGGCTTGGTATTGGTGGTCCAGTTGGCTCGGGTAAAACGGCCCTAGTTAAAACCCTGTGCGCCGAGTTGCGTGAGCGTTTTGATATTGCTGTTATCACCAACGATATATACACCCGCGAAGATGCGGAGTTTTTATTGCGTCACGAGGTACTGGATCAAGAGCGGATTCTCGGCGTAGAAACCGGCGGCTGCCCACACACTGCAATCCGTGAAGACGCCTCAATGAATTTGTCCGCGGTGGCCGAGCTTAGTGGTCGCTTCCCTGATTTAGATTTAATCATGATCGAAAGCGGTGGCGACAATCTCGCCGCGACCTTTAGCCCCGAGTTGTCGGATTTGACCATTTACGTTATCGATGTTTCTGCCGGCGACAAAATTCCGCGCAAAGGCGGGCCCGGTATAACACGCTCCGATTTGTTGATTATCAATAAAACCGACCTCGCGCCACTGGTGGGCGCAGACCTTGCTGTAATGGACCGTGATGCCAAACGCATGCGCGGCGACAAGCCGTTTATTTTTAGTAATTTAAAAGACGGCAGCGGTGTTGCTGAAATAGTTAATTTTATCGTTGAACAGGGCATGCTCGGCGCTTAAGACCAGCGGCCTAGCGCTGTTAATAGAAAAGGATTACGACATTGATTGCGGAAACTACGCCCTTGTTCAGTATTTTACTCCTTGGTTTTGCCGCGGGGGTGGTACACGCGTTTGACCCTGATCACCTTGCCGCGGTCAGTGGCATGAGTGGGCGGGACAAGGGCCGCCACAGCTTGCGGTTCGCATTACACTGGGGGCTAGGCCACGGTTTGGCGGTGATTGCCGTGGCGAGTTTGGTGTTGTTGGCTGGTTCGGCAATTCCCTTTGAATTCAGTGCTTTTGCAGAAGCCATGGTGGGCTGGATGTTGATCGGTATTGGCGGCTTAAGCTTCTATCATTTGTGGCGTCAGCATCAAAGTCATGACTCAAAACAGGGCATTCTGAGCTCCGCGGTTTTGATCGGCGTGATCCATGGTAGTGCGGGGTCGGCGCCGCTATTGGCGGTAATCCCTGCTGCAGGCTTGGCGAATCCTTCCTTGGGTATGTTTCACGTACTCCTATTTAACCTTGGCTTAATTGTCGCCATGGCCGCCTTGGGTTTTGCCTTGCGGGGCGGGTTTTCGCGGCTGAGCCGGGGGCATCAGTGGTTGCAACACGCGGTGCAGTCGGTGTCTGCGGTATTCGCTATCGGCTTCGGTTTTTTCTTACTGCTCAGTCAATAAAACCTATCTAGTGCACCTTTGGTGCGCAGGCGCATATTTAGTGCGTTTTGCTGCACGCGCATGAGGCTGGTCGCTGTTGGCTGTGCCTCAGTTGTGGCCTTCTTTTTTCCGCTAAGCCCCGTAAATGAGCACTTCGGCTTGGTTGGCACCAATTCTGCTAATACCTCTTGGGAGATTTACCAGGGCCCGTTATTAACAATCGCTGCGCGATTGAATTAATTAGCGGTATAAAAAAATAGAGTAGGGAGCTAAGTATGAAAACAAAATCATCTATCAAGGCATTCGCCAAACACAGCAGTATTGTGTTGGCGGCAGCGACCTTGTCGCTAAGCGCCTCCATCGCCCAAGCGGCAGACACCATTAAAGTCGGTGTTTTACATTCTTTATCCGGCACCATGGCGATCAGTGAAACCACATTGAAAGACACCGTGCTGATGCTCATCGACGAGCAAAACAAAAAAGGTGGTTTGCTTGGTAAGCAGCTAGAGGCTGTGGTTGTTGACCCGGCGTCGAACTGGCCCTTATTTGCCGAGAAAACCAAAGAGCTGTTAGAAAAGGAGAAGGTAGACGTTATTTTCGGTTGCTGGACTTCTGTGTCACGGAAATCGGTATTGCCCGTCATTGAAGAGCTAAACGGTTTGTTGTTCTACCCTGTTCAGTATGAAGGTGAAGAATCATCTAAAAATGTTTTTTATACGGGTGCTGCGCCCAATCAGCAGGCAATACCTGCGGTTGATTATCTGATGAGTACTGCCGGTGGTTCGGTGAAACGTTGGGTATTGGCCGGAACCGATTATGTTTATCCCCGCACAACTAACAAGATCCTAGAGTCATACCTCAAGAGCAAAGGCGTGGCTGAAAAAGATATCATGATTAATTACACGCCCTTCGGTCATTCAGATTGGCAAACAATCGTTTCTGATATTAAGAAGTTTGGTTCCCAAGGTAAAAAGACGGCCGTGGTTTCGACTATTAACGGTGACGCCAACGTACCTTTCTACAAGGAATTAGCTAACCAAGGTTTATCGGCAGAAGATATTCCTGTGGTGGCGTTCTCGGTAGGTGAAGAAGAGCTGTCTGGCTTTGATACTGGCCCATTGGTTGGTCACCTTGCAGCGTGGAACTACTTCATGAGCGCAGATGCTGAAGTAAACGATGCATTTATCGATAAATGGCTAGCGTATATCGGCGACGACAAGCGCGTGACGAACGACCCAATGGAAGCTACCTATATCGGCTTTAATATGTGGGTGAAAGCGGTCGAGAAATCGAAAACAACTGAAGTCGATAAAGTACACGATGCACTTATTGGCATTAGCGTACCGAACCTCACCGGCGGTGTTGCAACGATGCTGCCTAACCATCACCTGACCAAGCCAGTGTTAATTGGCGAGATTCAGGAAAATGGCCAGTTCGATATCGTATGGCAAACCGAGGCTGCAGTCCCCGGCGATGCGTGGACTGACTTCCTGCCAGAGAGCGCTAAGCTCACCGCAGATTGGCAAGATCCTAAAGTCATGTGTGGTAACTACAACACTGAAACTAAAACGTGTTCAGGTCAAAACTACTAGTACCCCGTCTGTTCTTAAACTCTAGCGGAACGAAAGAAGCTCCCCCGGGCTTCTTTCTCAAAAAGTACCCCGCCATATTCTGGCGGGGTATCTCTTGTAAATGGACGTTTCAATGAAACTGACCCACAGCTATACACAATCGCTATTTCGATTTCTGTTTTTTTGCATAGCCATTAGCTTGTCTACGCAAGGTACTGCTGAGCCAATTGCGACAGTAGACCAGAATAAAATGCAAAGAGAGGATGCTGCGCTTTTATTGAATGAATTAATTAGCGCAAAGAGCACTTCTGAAAAAATCGACTTAATTAATCTCATTGCCAATTCCGATTTGCCGCAGCGCGTTGCAGTGCTTGAAGCACTGCAAGCCGGTGATTTGTATTACACCAAAAAAGAACGACAACTCGTTTATGCGCAGAGCCACACCGATGGCTATTCGGCTGAGACGGTAATCAGTGGCGAAAATCTCGGCGTACTAGGCCGCCGCGCGGTGCGTAAGATCAGTATTAACAATGAATTGCGCACGGTGTTACGCGGTGTGTTGGCGGAAATCGCCCTGCGCAGCGAAGATGCCGCGGTGCGTTTGCAGGCAGCCAAAAATCTAGTTCGCAGCCCATCACCAGAATTTCTCGTGGCGATTGAGCGGGCATTGGTGATGGAGTCCGACGCAAAGGTGATTGAGTCGCTCAAGCTCGCCGCTGCAATGGTGAACTTAAATTCCGATGAGCAAGTGTTGCGTTTAGAGGCGATTGAATCCTTTCGAGGCACGCTGGACACCGATGCAATGTCAATTCTTGCGGCCATGCAGCTCACCGATAGTGACGGCGAATATTTAGAACATGATGAGCTGGTGCGAGAATCTGCGGCCGCCGTATTAAAAGAAATGCGCAGCGAGGCGAAAATATATAAATTAATTGAAAACACTTTTTTTGGTTTGAGTTTGGGGTCAGTGCTGTTGCTCACGGCGGTGGGTTTGGCAATCACCTTTGGCGTGATGGGGGTCATTAATATGGCCCACGGTGAAATGATGATGTTGGGGGCTTATACCACCTACGTTATTCAGCTGCTGATGCCCAATTATATTGATTACTCCATTATCGTTGCGATTCCCGCCGCGTTTATGGTGTCGGGTTTAGTGGGTATCGTCATTGAGCGCGGCATTATCCGGCATTTGTATGGCCGGCCATTGGAAACTTTGTTGGCGACCTTTGGCGTAAGTTTGATCTTACAGCAAGCGGTGCGCAGCATTTTCTCGCCGTTAAACAAATCCGTAACTGCGCCAAGCTGGCTCAGCGGCTCTCTAGAGATTAACGGCGCCTTGTCGTTAACCTATAACCGCCTCTACATAATTGCCTTTAGTTTGATTGTTTTATTACTGCTGGTGTTCTTGTTAAAGAAAACCTTTGTTGGTTTGCAGATGCGCGCGGTTACGCAAAATCGCGCCATGGCGAACTCAATGGGTATACGGACGGGCTGGGTAGATGCCTTAACCTTCGGTCTCGGTTCCGGTATTGCCGGTATCGCCGGCGTCGCCCTGAGCCAGCTCACCAATGTCGGTCCAAATCTTGGGCAGTCTTATATTATTGATTCCTTCATGGTGGTGGTGTTTGGCGGGGTAGGTAATTTATTTGGTACTTTCTTTGCGGCGATGAGCCTGGGGGTAGCCAATAAATTCTTAGAGCCTTTTGCCGGCGCGGTGTTAGCCAAGATCTTTGTGCTGGTGTTCATCATTCTGTTTATTCAGTGGCGGCCTCGCGGTTTGTTCGCTCTTAAAGGCCGCTCGGTAGAGGATTAATTGACCATGCTGAATACAAAAATATTTGAACGTAGCGCCATCGGCCGTTTACTGCTTGCCGACAAAGCAGGCAGCTATTTGTTAATGGCGCTGTTCGCGGCCATGGTGCTGGTGCCGCTGTGTAATTTATTAATGCCTGAGGGCAGTTTTTTACATATTCCAACCTATGTTGTGGTCTTGTTAGGCAAGTATCTCTGTTATGCCCTGCTGGCATTAGCCTTGGATCTGATCTGGGGCTATTGCGGCATTCTGAGTTTGGGTCACGGTGCATTTTTCGCCCTCGGCGGCTACGCCATGGGCATGCATTTAATGCGGCAAATAGGAGAGCGCGGGGTCTACGGCAATGCTGATCTGCCGGACTTTATGGTGTTTTTGAACTGGACTGAATTGCCGTGGTATTGGTACGGTTTTGATAATTTCTTTTTTGCGATGTTTATGGTGGCCTTGGTCCCAGCGGTATTGGCGTTTGTGTTTGGTTGGCTGGCATTTCGTTCGCGGGTAACCGGGGTTTATTTGTCCATCATTACCCAGGCAATGACCTACGCCTTGTTACTCGCATTTTTCCGAAACGACATGGGCTTTGGCGGCAATAACGGCCTCACGGATTTTAAAGATATTCTTGGCTTTAGTTTGCAATCGGATGTAACTCGCTGTGTATTGTTCGTCTTGTCGGCGCTGAGCGTGATGGGCGCCTATATATTGTGCCGCGCCATTGTTAGCAGTAAGTACGGTCGGGTCTTGGTGGCGATACGTGACGCCGAAAGTCGCACGCGATTTATGGGCTATCGGGTCGAGCATTTTAAACTCTTTGTGTTTGTGGTGTCGGCGATATTGGCTGGCATTGCAGGCGCCTTATATGTACCTCAGGTCGGCATTATTAACCCTGGCGAGTTTGGCCCGATAAACTCAATCGAAATTGTAATTTGGGTGGCTATTGGCGGGCGCGGCACCTTGTTCGGTGCGGTCATTGGTGCCGTCGCGGTGAACTACGCCAAAACCTATTTTACTGGCGCCTTTCCTGAGGTGTGGCTGTTC
>TARA_R110001599_G_scaffold6449_2_pt1 | contig 15665 bp, 12 predicted proteins | sample TARA_R110001599 | Tara Oceans TARA_R110001599 (sample SAMEA4398360) | marine metagenome | biome: Polar Biome; feature: [MES] marine water layer (ENVO:01000295) within the mesopelagic zone...; material: water (ENVO:00002006), including particulate matter (ENVO:01000060) such as...... | reverse complement strand
TCAAAATAATAAATCTTATTTATTATTTTGACCCATATAGATCTAGACTATTGACCTCAAAAAACTAAAATTTGAAAGTTATAGAAAAAAGATACCACACAAACAAACAAAGCAAACAACAACAATACACTACACTACACAAACACAACAATGTCCAACTGGAACAACTTCACAGTCGCCGGCAAAGGCACATACGGCGCACCGATCAAGCCATCCATCACCAACGCGAGCTGTGAGCAGGCGCTTGAGGCAGCTCACAGGCAATGGGCGGATAGCTTGTCAACTGGCGAGGATGGAGCTTGCCGCCCAGCTGCCCCCGCTGCTGCCGAGCCACCGCTGGAGGAGAGTCTTTTGGTCTCCAAGCAGTCTGTGGATGAAGAGAGGGAGCTTCTGGCCGCAAAGTTCTACTCATTTTACACCAAGAATGATTTTAACCTGATGGCGGTGGCCAGGAAAGTCGGCCCAGATCTAGGTAGAATGATTGATCATTTGATGACTCTTTACGAAACTTCTGACCAAGATCGGCGCGAGGCAGCGGAGGAGGCGGAGGAGAAAGAAGAAGAGCACTCGGATTACCGGGTGGAGGCGGAGTATACGGAGGAGGAGTTGGTTGAGACCAAGCTGAAGCTGGAAATGGCAAAAGAGTCCCTAAAGAGCCAGTTCGCCAAGGCGGCGGAAATGGCCGGCATTGCCTCGGAGCTGGCGACCGCGCTGGACCGCGTCCAGGAATTGGAAAAGACCGGTCAGGTGGTCGTGGCGAACTGGAAACGAGCCCAAGAAGAGTGGGAAGAGGAGCTTGATGAGTGGAAGGCAGTCGCGGCCCGTATTAATGGTGATGGTGATCTGACGCCAGATCTCCACCCCGATGATCTGGAAGCGTGGATTGTGGAAAAGCATGGTGAGACTGAGACTCTCCAAGATATTCGGGAAATGATGGATGATATGAAGACTCGGTTTGCTAATATCATTGGTTAGTAAAGGTCTTGTAGTTCGGGTTCGGGGGTAGCATTAGCATTAGATTTGGATTTAGTTTTAGTTAACTTTTTTTTATCTTCGTCGTCTTCGCCCTCACTATCACTTTGAATAACTCTATCACAAGATAATAGTCCACAACATATATTTATTTTCTTACAACGAGACTTAAATACTACAAGTAATACAGATGCTATCGCAGCCGAGGATATAGTAATAATATTACTATAATCATTCGCACTCCATGCCGTGGTGTTGTTGGATGACATCTTTTTCACTTTCTTTTTAGCTTTATTTCATAGCATAGATAATTTTATTTATTTATAACCAATATTTTATTTCATAATCTAGATATCAAAAGATATCATTGAGACTTAGGAGGATTTAGAATATTTTCTAATACTACTGAATTATCTTTTATTTGTTTAGTTACTTTATAGATAATACAAGATGAATCATCTACTCGTGATTCACTACCATCAGCATCAACTATACTTGTTTTAATATTCTGTATTGTTCTTGGAATTGTATTAGTAAATATCGTTGACTCTTTAGCACCCGTATAGAAATCTCCGTATCCAGATGACTTATCTACTACCGCGATAACGGGTAAAGAAGATGTCCCTTCTCGGCCACCTATGAATATTGGATTTAATAAATCACTTTTTATTAGGTAGATTGGAGATAACATTTTTCTAGGAAGATTCTCTGCTTCTAATGTCGTTGATTTCACATCTGCTTGAGTAATCGCGGGATAATGAATATATCCGGGAAAAGCTTCGTGAGCAACTGTTGTTTTATCATTATATGTGATACCTGTGCCTGCGTCACTGGCGGGTGCTTGACCTAGATCATATCTCCAAAATGGGTAATTCACTTCTAAACTATTATGAATTGGTATTGAACTAGTCCCTCGTGTCACACCATTGCTCATATCCTCTGTTCTTACTATCGCATTTGTGGTAGGTGTGGATGTAGGTATAGTAGTGTCATTAAATCTCTGTAATCGCGATCCAACATTATGAAACTGAGAATATGAGAACCCCATCAGTTCCCAGAGTGACTGCGTCCAATTTGCCTCATTACACCCATAATCTTCTATGTATATCCCTGCCTGAGCGTCCATGATAGAATAAGGAGTAATATTAGAATCTTTTTCGGCAAGAGTAGTTGATGAATTATAACTCGCACTCGTTGTCACTTTAAAAACATTATTATATGGTAGGAAATTAGGACTATAATTTAATCTACTCATTCGTTTATTCATTTTAAAACATGGAGTAGAAGAATCGGCTACATCCTGTCCTTTACCGACTTCAATATCATTCGTTCCTATTAATTCGGGAGTATGAAGATTAACAAATGAGAATCGTGAACTATCCGCTGTGAATTGGAGAGAAGGTTGATTTGCTCCACAATATAGTTCATTGAAAACTCGTGATGTTGTCGGCGAATTAGCACTCGGCCCATAATTAGGAGCACCGCCCGCCCCACCGTTTCCAGCAATCTGTAAGAGCCATCCGTCAAAATCGGGTTGTTTCTGCCAAACGCGAAATAAAGTATTGACATCACTACCTGATACTGGATAGGCGACACCAGTATTTCGCGCTGAAGTCTTTTTGAATTGTGTTGGAGTCGTCAAAGTAGAAGCATTATATTCACTACCCCAGACTGTCGCGTATCCATTATTTAATAAAATTGCTGATGTAGAGTAACCATTGAAATGCTTATCAAAACCTATCGCACGATTTACATCTATAGATCCACTAAGAAACCAAGTGTTCGGTAATGTCCCAGACTGATATTTTTCAACAGAAAATCCAATAAAATATGCTCCACCAGATGTTATTTTCTTAGCAAATCCATAAGTTAATGAATCATATACAGATGAACCCAATCCCTCGCCACTAGAGATATCTTTTAGTTCTGGATTATAGTCAAAAAATACTGCCCCTGCTGTATGCGATGATGTTATGAAACTAGCATTTGAAGTATAGCCATCATTTCCTATTCCTCCATTACAAAAATAAATTCCATCAGTATTTAATACATAGGGGACTCCTGCGTTGAAAGCATTATTAACATAAACCTTACTACCAATAATACCAGTGATGAATGTATCTCTGGGAAATAAATTTTGTGTTTGAGTATCAGCATCGCTGAAATATAATCTCATTCCTTTTTTTAAGTATTGGGTGCTACTCACCGTGATTTCTTGACGAAAAGGATCGGTTGTTGTAAGACTAGCACTTATATCAACATCTACACCCAATGTTGTTTCCTGTGAAGCATTATTCATCCATAAAAATCTCATCTTGTCTACAGATACATTACTCTTCGTAGAAGCATTCACATTTATTAATCCCTGTTGAGATGCTGACATCCCATCGTAGTTAAATATCTCGGGATATAATGACTCGGCGTCAAATACTTTCCTTAATTTTTGAAGATTATCATCCGTCCAGGGAATCTTTGTCAATATAGTATTTGACGCGGGCAGAATGCCTGTCATAGGATAATCCATCTCAAGAGTTTGAAACGAACCATCTATGGTTGGTCTATCAAAATTAGGATCTTTCATTAAATCTCGTCCTGCTTCTTGTATCTCTGGTCTAAGATAACCTACTGTAGAATAACATGATTCATAGAGTGATGGGATATGGTCTTGAGTGAATGAGAAATACCATCCGGTTCCTGACGGACCAGCGTCGGGCAGTTTAAAAGCCGCTACTGTAAGAACTTTGTCAAATGTAAGATATGTTCCTGTCTCGGCGGCATAAGTCGCAGAAGAGTTTGCTATTTCTTGAATAGAAATAATTTCAGCACCAATTAAACTATCAAAAGATGCGTTTCTAACATCTCCATTAGATGTGAAAGCACCTAAGAACTTCCATCCCACTTTCACCTGACCATCCGTAAACATATTAGACCCCGATGCCGAATAATTTCTTCCAAAGATACTTCCATTGAACCTCATTTGAAATCTATTTTGATATAAAAAAAACTCTTCATCGTCAATACCCTCGTTCAGAAACGGCACCTTTACTACATTACCAGCATCTTGATTATAGCTGTCATTGAACCATATATCGCTCGCATGTTTTATATTCCAAGCAGTCGCACACGGAAATAATTCGTATGTATTAGATTGTGCTTTAATATTTATATTATTCTGTTTTATTTCTCCATCTCGTTCAACACCTGTTTCAAAATCTTGGCCCAGTGATATATTCTCTATCTTATTTGTATCATTCATCTTATTAGTTATCTGTGAAGCAACATTCGCAGGAGAATTAAATCCCTGAGTAACATCATATTTAACGGTTTTCTTATACCAAATAAAATCCATCATAGCGGGATCTCTTTCTCCCTGTAAATACAGTCCTGTCTTTTCACCAGAAGGAACATAATTTTTGAATGATTTCCTTACAAATAAAGTAAATCTCTTTCCGTCATTAGATAGTTCGGTTCGTGTGCTAGTAGATGAGAAATCTTTACTGCCTGTCGGTCCAGATGTTGTCTGTTCTCCTAAATTGTATCCCCATCCATTTGGTTGTCCGTAATATTGGACGAAACTATAATCAGTTCCTAATCTGTATGGATTTGCTATATCTATCCTACCATTCGCAGTAGAGTTATATTCGCTCCACACTGTCCCACTATTCCACCACCCAGGCTGATCGCTATGAGCACATGTTCTTGGTAGTGAAATATAATTATCACCCTGAGCACATTTATAGTATGAGTGTGTTAATCGTATATTATCATCTCTAATAGAGTTTGTCGCTTCACTTTGACTATAGTCCCATCCGTAATTTCCATCAGTTGTCTCAAGAGCAGGAAAGAGAAATGCCCCATTATTCGCAAGACCCTGGGTCTTCAACAATGTCACATCCTTAGTAGTATATGTTTGTCTTTCACCCAAGTTATTAATAGCATTTCTACCTTTAATTTCTATCGTAGAGTCCTCATTACCGATCTCGCTGATGTATGCCGAGTGAACAGATATAGTATCCCCTATATCTAATCTTATTCCTGAGCCCAAATCATTCGTCCATGCTGCTTTACTTAAATCATTACCGGAGATGTATTCAGCAGAAGACTTTCGGTTTGCTTCCAGAAGTATAGTGTCTGTATATGTAGTAGCCATATATGTATAATATATAGTTATAAAAAAGAAATTAAAAAAGATATCTTTATTTATGCGAAGAAGACCTCGGTGACACCCTTGTTCAACTGAACAACACGAATCAGTTCCAAATATGAGCGGAGGGTCGCAGTGTTAGCGACGGCCCCCTTGGAGTTGTGAAGAGCATCAAAGGTGTTATACAGCTCAATACCTCTGCTATTAATACGCTCGTTGCGATTCAGTTTGTATGCCTGATAGAAGAATCTACCAGCAAGACCGTGAGACTGATTTGACTGTCCATACCCTTCAAAAGTTCCTGGCGTAAGACTCCGCCCTTCAAAACCATATTCCTCCCTAGAGATAAAAGGCACCATTCCCTCGGCCTGTGTTAGATAGTGAAACTGCTGAGCAGAATTATCAACATCTACCGGATACAAAAAGTGATCATTGTATTTAATATTAGCGGTGAGTAGACCATTGTATCTTTTTGTCAGAGCAGTCGCCGCGCCCTGATCGCGGTTCATAGACATAGAGTGATATGTTCCAAGAATAGAATCGCGACCAACATTATCGTCAGATAGGGTAGTAAATACTTTAGTGACAAGACGACCAGCGCCACCAACATTCACAATCGCCTGTGGACTTGCGATTGCCGTAGCACCAGAGGCATTGCTAGCATTAATATCAATCGTTCTCTTAGCAAGTCTGTAATCCGCAAAAGTAAATGATAGATTAGCATTCTGCTGAGCATACTGTTCCATCATCTCCTGGGGGAAAAATTGGTAATCAGCTATTAATTCAGTAGCAGTCTGGTCTATCGGGAACGATGGAGTAGCCGCCGAACCAGATAGGGGTAGGCAACACCGTTCGCTAGCAGCTTCACTGAAGAATAATTCAATCGTAACAGGTTCTGTCATCATAAAAAGTGGGAGTTGATTTTGAGATAAAAATGGAAATAATTCCTGGAGAGAAACAGTAAATTCTGGGCCGAAAGTAGAATTTGTTTTACAGAAATCGTGATCATTTAGAGCTTCGTTTGCTGCGAGTCCAGCACCGCGAGTCGCGGCTTCCGAAAGACCCAAGTCAAGACCAATATGGTATGCTGTGTCTTGAATCGTTCGCTCGCTTCCGGCGAAATCAGCAAGATGATCAATACCATCCTTGTAAAGCGGTTTGTGGGCGAGTCGCCGTCCAGTAGTGTAGGTCTCTCTCTGTTTCTGGTGTTCATTAGAAAGGAACATAGACTTGTATCCCATGTAGTGATTGTAATCATCTATTTCACAGATAGTTTTCGTGCCGACACGGAGGGCGCAGCGCTGAATAAGAGAATAGATACCTACGCCAACGGGGAGGAAACCAACAGTAGCAGAAGGACTTAACCTTAAAACAATTTTGGAATTAGAATGAAGGATACCTTTATTCTGTAGCTGGAAGCGACAGAACTTATCAGTATGGACTACTGGATCTAAAATATCAGTTTCTATTTCAATAGCAGTGTTCGTAGGTATCTGTCCAATTCTCACGAGATCAGGCACGGCCCCCGCAGAAGCAGGTGCGGCGGATTGGGTCATCATTTGTGACTGGTCGGAAGAAGTAGCGTAAGACATATTTATAATAGTATTATATAATATTAATAAAAAAATATTTTTAAAAAACTAGTGAAAGATATCATTTAGCGGACAACCGAGATACCGTCGCCGCTGAAGGCTAAGGTCTGCTTGGAATGAACAAAGAGATAGAATGCTTGGGGATTATCAGTAGTAAGGTCACAAGTTAGGTTCATACCCCAGTTAACACTTGAGAAATCTACTCCTTGACCCGATACCACATCGTATGCGACTCCTATGCCTGCGGCAGATCCTCCATCAATCTTGAAATTCACAGCAGCAGAAGTCCCAGCGCTGTATGCCGTATTTAGCGGAGATACCTGTGTTCTCATTAACTTAGAGTATTGAGTAATAGCATTCATATATTGCTGAGTAATTTCACTATCGGCTACAAGAGATAAGGCATTCGCAGAATTAGTTGAATCACGCTGAACTGTATCAACATTATATTCTAATGGGAAGCGCTCGCCTCCACGAGTGAAAAAAAGTTGGAAGATTTCTGCCTCTTTCTGGTCTGCTTGGCCATTCACGGGGAAGTTATTGGAAAGACCATTCTCACCTCTGTTGTTAATTTTATTGGCCGCAATCATATTACCAAAGACACCCAGGACTCGTGATAGACCTAAGTTGAAATTAACAATCGCATTCGTAGAGTTGAATGTAGTGAAGTATGAAGAAATAGAATTGTATTCAAATGTTGAAGCAGTAGGCATGCCGGCGGCGGGCTCCATAACTTCACAAGATAGACTTAAATTACTTAATTCATAGTAAGCATCCTTTACAGAGGCATCAGTAGCACTTCCATCTGCGTCAAATAATACATTAGAGTCTGGGGCCAATTGAATTTCTACGAGGAGACCCCCGACGCCACCAGCACCATTCGCCATTAGCGGAATAGGGTTCTGTCCCGAAAAGAGTCCACACGGGAGATTAATAGCAAAACTGTTTCCACCTTTCTTACTGTCAGTAGCATTAATAGTAAGACACTCAACAACAGATCGCTGCTGATTCGCCCAGTTAGGACCAACGAGGGCCTGCTGAGCCATGTGGCCTGCCGAGTCCTGGTTTGACGAGGTGACTGGGAGGTAAGAAGCCATAAATCTTGGAAAATGTTTTATTTCTTCTATGACCTGATGAGTCGCCTGCGATTTTATGGTAAGAGAATCAATTATACTGTATAGACCTAGCTGCTCACTCATACGAAGATCAGCTGTAGGAATAGTATCATCATCTTTGAAAACAGAGAACTTACCTACCAGTCTAACAGACTGACCAGAAAGAAGTCTGCCCTGTTCTCCAATGATAAACTGAATAAGAGGATTACCATCCTTGTAGGATATCTTTCCCGTTGATGTGTGGTTACTCGGGGTGACTTGTAGATTGCTGCGAGAAGACATATTTATAATAGAATTATATAAAATAAATAGAAAAATAATTTTAAAAAAGATATCTTTAGTTCTTCATACTTCCAGGGCAATGCTGTCCCCCTTTACGACAATTCTCCGTAAATGACCTACGAAGCAATTCCACAATTTCGGTTTAGTAGGACCAATAGTCTCCTGATATTCTACCTGAAGATTGAAATCCTTACCACGAGCGTCGTAAACTCCTGATGCTAAACTGAGACTTCTGCCGATGAAAAAGTTCTCCTGAAACTTGTCAAACGACAGCGGATCAATATCCGCCATTCTTAGAGCTTTCTCATTTTCAATAATACTCTGCTGATTTAGTGCCAGAAGTTCACCATTCACCGAAATACGGTTGAGAGGCACTTTTCTGTTAGGATTTAATTTCCCATTATATATGAATTGGTAATTTGAAGCGTGATCTGCGATCCCTACTAGACCACTACGAGTTGAGTTATTGTATGAGTAAGCACCACCACCAGTATCTCTCGTAAGGTTATTCACCTGATAGGTAGTCTCCGCAGATACACTCTGCTTAGCCGTGTAGGGAGTAGCATCCGTAGGGATAGCAAGAATTGACTTACAGCGACTATTCTGGATCGGGAGACGAATATTGACAACACGATCACTCTGTAACTGAGAATATTTGTAGTTAGTGAATGAAAGGAAATCATAGTTCATTGCTCCACCAGCCTTTAACATAGAGTTCATTTTAGATATGTATCCAGCAGGCATTTCCACCTGCTGAACTTGAAGCTCTACATTATCCACAGAGCAGGTAGGGGCAAATGATGCCGCTTCATCTACTCCACAAGAATATACGAAAAACTGATTCGTGGGTTTTCCAGCAGGAAGAGGATTAACAGTTCCCGTGATATCCGTAGTCCACTCATTTTTCTGCTCTGCGAAGTTTAATCTAACAAGACCAGTCGCTGCCGAGCTACCACCAATATTAGCACTAGTATCATAAGTCACAGCAGTGATCTTCACCTTCGTGGTGGAAGCACTCGGCCCAGGAAAGACTCCCCCAGCACTAGCAGATATACGACTATCCCCAGGAGCAGTCACCGAATCCACCGAAGGATGGACGAAAGCAATTTGGTCTCCTACCTTAAAAGGACACGATTCAACAGAGATGATGCCGTTCTGCCGCTCAAGGAAAACGAAAGAGGCGTTCGCACCAGATGTCCACTGAGCACGAGAAGCATTAGAACCATTGATAGAGTGGAAAACAGCATTTGAAGTAACTCTCTTGTTCTTGAGAGATGTTTCCAACTGGCTGAAAACTCTATTGCTGTTTTCCAAAATAATTTCTATGCGGAGCCCCTGCGTCATAGCAAGCGGAAAGATTTTATCATTTTGGAAAATGCCTGTTGGGAGTTTAAGAAGACACTTAACAGTTCTGTAAGAGTCATCGGTTAGGTCGCCAGTGCTAGTATAGAAATAAGGATTCGTAGTAAGGTTGTTCATGTTGGTATCCGTGCCGTCATTGTTAGGACGAGATTTATTACTCTTAAGCACAGTGCCTTCCGTCAAGGCGCGCTTCTGCTTTAGATTGTCATTCGTCTCGTAATCATACTTTAGAGCAGAAAGAACATTGACATTTTGAATCTCTTCCAAAATCTGGTTTTGAGCTCCGCCACTTGAGATACGAATATCACGAATTAAAACATTTGCCCCTAGATCACCATCAAGACCAATAGGAACATTTTCAGTTCCCTGAACACGAACATCCATACGGAGGTAGGTTTCCGAAGGCATCATGTAGCCAACGGTTGAAGGGATAACAAAATTAATCTGCTGTCCCAGAGAATATGAGAGACCATTTTCGGCCTGAACAGAAACTTTTTTTTGAGAGATCGGAATTCGCTCCTCGGCAGTCCAAAATTGAGAAGTAGGCATTAGTATTTTATTATACACTTATATATTAATTTAAAACCGAAAAAAAATCTAAAAAGCCCCAGTCCCCTGAGTGGTATTATTAATGTGCTGAGATTGACTTCCAACAAGACCAGCAGATACCATACTGTTCACAGGAGGACTAGATGATTTCTCAGAGGGTAATGCCGCGAGTTGACTTTTCCTTTGGCTATCAACATTTGAAATATCGGTATTAGCAGCCGTCGTCGCAGCATCATCTTTTTCATGAGTATCTATCGTATCTGCTATTGCCCCTACTGCCTGAACAGCCTGTCCAAGAGGCTCAAGAGCTGGAATAAATGCTCCAACAATATCTAATCCCGTTCCTATCGTCCCAGCAATTTGCGAGACTTCATTCAATCTATCTGTAGATCCATCCTTATTTTTAGTAAATCCATTCTTAATCATTTCGTATGTCCCTATCGCTCCACCAACATCACCTACTGCTCGTAGTCCCTTTCCAGCTATTCCTGCTCCCTTCCTGAGTTTTTCACTAGTATCTAACACTTTGCCACTTAATTCTTCAGCAGCAGAGACGGGGGGTTTTGTATTTACTTCAGGAGTATTAGCAGAGCCAGCTAAGGTTTCATTCTGGACTTTTCTATTTCTAAATATTGCCCCTGCTGGAGCACTCCCATCATCGCTTTCAGGAACAGAAGATAATCCACCGCGCTGACTCTTAGACTCCTGTTGATTTAATCGCTCCAATGCTGTCTGGGCTGGAGCTGGTGTTCGTGAAGCCAGAGCACTGCTAGTTTGCTGTCTCACTCTTTCCACTTCGTTCGTAGTTGCTCCAGCCACTTTATCGCCAGTCTGTTTAGCAGAAGCGAATGTTGTATCTACATCACCTCGTGATAGGGCACGCTGAGATGAAATAAAAGTTCCAAATCCACCTTTTACCCCCGAAGAAGTCGCTTTATTGTATGCGTTCATAGATTCACCTAATCTATTATATGAAGAAGCAAGGTTCGCTCCACTCACAGCATCATGAACATCATAAATAACTTTATCCTGAAGATTTGTTGACTGTTGAGCTCGCAAATTTCCCTGTGCCGTGATGTTTTCAGCATCTAACGAATTATTAATTCTATCTCTACTTGACCGAATTTGTTCATTGTATAAATCATTACTCTGCGTAAGAGCATTTCCCGTAGCTCTAGCGGAATCAAGACCATATAAATCCATTGTTTATTTATCATCAACATTTTCTTCTAAATCTATTTTTTTTAAATCTTCTTCTTTAACAGCCATACCTTTCTCTCCCTCAGCTATTAATGTATCAAAATTCTTATACATCTTAGGAGGATTGGATTGTAGATCCATATGAATAAAATCATATCTTTCAGTTGTCGCAGATTTATACAGTCCTATGAATCTTTCTGCTCCTCCAAATAGATCTCCGAACTCTTCAGCCACTTTTAATAATTCCTTTCTGTTAGGAAATGGTGAACCAATGATAACATTCGTAGCATTCTGGCGAATTATAGGACTTACACTACGAAAATTTTGACTGGAGATAATTAGCAATTTACAGTTAAAGTGCCTGAAGCGACTCGCAAGATGATTTACTCTTCCTTCTCTTTTAATAGATCCAAGGCAATCATCTACTACGATTGCGATCTCGGGCTGTTCTTCTTTAGCGTATGTCTTCTGTCGTTCTACTATTCCATCTATGATACTATCGTTGTATTGATCGTATGTATCAAAAGCATCTTTAAGGAAGCGGCTTGTGACATCATTTGCGATCGTGTTTGAAATTATATGAGTTGAATCAAATCTTTCCTGAGCATCATAGAAGTCTGTATTTAGTAATAAATTATTTATAATGGTTGAATTAGATACAGATATATCATCGGCAAAAAATCTATGGTCTTCACTATCTACCATAATATCATAACAATCTAACACTCCGAAGAACTCTTTACTCTTTATTTTACTCATTCCAGTTTTAGTTATAATCATACTACTATCACAATCTTTCATCGGTTTCATTCCAGTTAATGTATGTAATTTATGGTCCTCTGTCAATATTAATTCACTATTGTTCTCAAGAATGATTTTAAAACATTTCTTTTTTCCTTGATGAAACTTTTCAGTCACTTTTACATATCCTTTATCACTCAAAACTTCATCTCCAACTTCTACATCTTTAATATATTTTTTACTACCGCTTATGGTCTCTACCAATGTAAAAAATGCGAGGCACTTTCCAGTTTTCACAGGACTAATCATTAAAAGACACGCACCACCACCGTATCCTGAGATTTGCGGCAAGTGTTCGTGTATTTCTGGTAGTCCAGATTTATTTAGGTATTGTTCTTCGGGGTCTTTTACAGGGATAACCTTTGGTGTAGACATTGATAGTATTAATTAGATTTTTATTTTCTTTATTTATTGTAAAAGATGAAAGTTTATGTTATCAATGCCTACGAAGAAAGAAAAGACAAATATCATTTTGATGAAAGATATCATTTATATCCAGCTATTTGGTGGGAAGACGTCTCCGAAGAAGATGTAGAATCATTACATTTCCGCCACAACGCCAAGGAAGATTATCGTAAAAAAGTTGTCGCATGTAGTTTGTCACATAAAGGTATGTTACAGAAAATTATAGATGAAGACTTAAAACAAGTTGTAATCATTGAAGATGATGCTATTATTGAAAATTGGAAAAGATTAGAAGAATTAAAAGATATCACTGAGTTCACTTATATTGGTGGGGATATCACATCTCCTTTATTAAAAGATATGAAAGAGTTTAAGGAAGGAGGTAGGAAAGAAGAACTAAGATACTGTTGTCAAAAAGGTATTAATGTAATAGATCCAAAGGAGTTTAAGATAGGGCACTGTTGTGGTTATTTTATTCCAGATAAGACTGTTGCTCAGATGATATTGAGTAATATACCTCATGGGAAAAAAGAAAGAGCAATTGATAATGAGTATATCGCTCTACAGAAGAAAGGTAAGATATCTAAGTTTATGTATCCCGCTATTGCTACCTTATATCTTCCAGATGCGAAAAAAGGTTTCACTTACTCTACTTATAAACTCTACGATGATCAATTTTTATATTAGTCCTGCGAGGGCTTGACCCCAAATATCATCCTGCGCCGGTGTTCCCATTGCTCTCTGGACTTGACGCTGAACTTGTAACTGTTGAGCATCGTCTTCCTTCTGCTTCACTTTCACTACTTTTCTTGCCTTCCTTTTCACCTCATATTTTTGAATTCCCGATTCAACCATTTCAGAGATCTGCTCCTGTGTATATAATTGCCCCTGTTCTTGTATCACTGCCTTAACTTTATTTTCTTGCTTCTGCTTCGCTTTAGATTTGGGGACATCTTTTCCTTCTGCTTTTAGTCTCGCCTTTTCTTCTCTGTTTGCTTTCATCGTTTCTCTAGCCTTTGCTAGAGCATCTAACTGCTTCTGTGTGGGTGGCTTTCTCTTCTTCTTTTCTTTCACTGGCTCTTGAACTGGCTGTATCTTAGGCGTTGAAAATACTTCTTCATTCTTTAGTTTTCTCTTAGGTTTCACTACTGGCTCAGGCTCGTCTTCTTCTATAGGACCTTCAACCTCGTCATCACTGTAAACGAAATTAGGATTTTCTTCTTCCGTCTCGTCTATCTCCATCTTTACTGAGCCCTCACTACCATCGGCTCGGGATACAAGAGGGTCAGCATTAGATTCTTCTGTAGGTTTCTCAGGCTCTTCTTCAGGCATAACTACATCAGGTAAATAATTAGAAGACATCTTTTATACTTTATTTATATTTTATTTGTAGGATAATAATTTTATTGAGGTTTTATTGTAAGGTGTTTAGAATTTATTGTAGATTACAATCATATATTTTTCATTATGACTAACATAGACGGGAATGGTGCGGGGTTTTTATCATTATTAAATTTCAACCTACCTTTAATGAATTTAACTTCATAATTATGTTTTACAATGATATCGTGAAACCACGTCGTATCAGTCCTCGCAGGTATTAAAAGGACAATCGTTTTACCTTTTTGTGCTTCAATGTGTGCCTTCTCTATGTAACCCAAACCATTCTTTTTAGTTGTTTTCAGATTTGAATAGGGAGGATTTACGAAAACACAATTGCCCCATTCTTCTTTTAAACCATCGCGATTTTCGGGATTATTGAAAGGGGCGGGGTCGTAATCATCAAAATCATACGGGAGATTTTCTTTAAATCCTTGAGGTGTCCTCCAATTATCTGTTTGTGATGAAAAATGTATATTCATGTTACAATATACTTTACTTTATTTTGATTTTTTAAACATTGCTTCGCGACGAAGATATCATTCGGGTTGACTACGAGGTTGTTTTCCATGATGAAAAAGGGGCAAATTGTTGCTTGAGATCTCCGTATTGTTGTATTGAATGCCTGAAAAGTTGTTTTTGAATAGCCAAATATGCCCTAAAACAGGCTAAAAACAGGGTAAAGTCGGGCTTTTTTAAGTTTTTATTATGGTCTATAGCGTAATGATTCTAAATTTCTTAAAAATAATGAGACACCATAATGGTAATGATTCAATGACTACAACTTTTTGACATTTCTTTACATTTTATTTAAAATTGTGTTGTATAGAGAATTAAAAATAGTTTTTATAGAAGACAATATAATATACAATATACTATATAGCATAGAGTATTTAATATAAATCACAGAAAGGTTAGGCATATATTTAAGGATAACTTACATTAAATAAGCAAGAGAAATGATGAAACCTATACATAACAGCACTGAAAAAGATAAAAAAGATAAAAAAGCGAAGTCTAAAACAGGAATAAAGACGGCAACAATCAGGCATGCCATAACAACTTCAGCTCGGGGAAGGAAGAATTCAGCCGGATATTCTCATTCAGGCATACGAGTGACACTGGTTCCAAAGCAAGGACTGCTAATTATGCGACATTCACCGAGCTTGATGATATTTTTTGATTGAGCTTTTTGGCAACAATCAAGGGTTCTCAAACAACTTACGGGATATGTCAAACAACTTTTTATTAATCTAAACATGCGATTTTAGATCTAGATCAATAATAAAATAAAACTATATAAAGATTACCGACTAATGTAGTTAAGATAGCAGCTATGAATAATACCACAGCTCCCGCCCCTGCCTCTTCCACTGAAACAATTTCCACCCCCCTGATTTCCTCACCAGACTTTCAAAAACTCGCAGACATATTCCTTGATTTTTATCAAGAAGGTAAATACTCCCTTGATGGCGTAGAAAATAATGAGAGCACTCATAATCAAAGAAAATCTATTAAGAATGATTTTAAAGACCATATCTACGGAGATTCTAAATTTCGTAGAAAGAACGGTAAAGATGCCGTGAAGATCTGGCCAAAATATACCCTGTGTCTTTTTGAAGCATTGATTGATGCGGACACTAAGAAGGTCATTGATTTACGACGCAAAATCAAGAGTCTGGTTAAAGAACTAGATGAATACAAGAACCGAGATCCAGTAGTTCGCAAGAATGAAATGGACGCGGAAATTGCTAGAATAATGCCTGCTAAAGTGGAAGAACACATCCAAAAAAGAATTGCTTTGGCGGATAGAATGAATGCTAGAATTCCTAAATATCAAGCAACGATTGATAGAATTACAGT
>TARA_R110001599_G_scaffold353743_1_pt1 | contig 15689 bp, 13 predicted proteins | sample TARA_R110001599 | Tara Oceans TARA_R110001599 (sample SAMEA4398360) | marine metagenome | biome: Polar Biome; feature: [MES] marine water layer (ENVO:01000295) within the mesopelagic zone...; material: water (ENVO:00002006), including particulate matter (ENVO:01000060) such... | reverse complement strand
TCCCAATTTGGGAATCCCGAATCTGACATTAGGCGACAAGCGCTAACAGAAACCGTGTTTTGGAAATGCTATTTTCCTAGTCCAGACAGGATTTTCCTCCAAAACCTGGTCTTATGCCCTTCGCCATGTCTTCTCTGTGGTCTGTCGGGCCCTTTGTTGATGGGCTTATAGCTTGACTCGTTTCTATAGTTGCGCGTTGATCGCGACCACGACCATGCTTGCCGACATCAGAATAGCGCCCACAGCGGGCGTGAGCAGAATACCCCAGGGCGCAAGCACTCCCGCGGCAAGCGGTATGGCAAAGATATCGAGATCACGGATCTGTCAGATCAAAGCCTCGATAAGCCCTGCAATCCTCGCCGTGCCGATGGTAGCAATGATCCCCAATTCCGACCGATGAGCACGCAGCGCATTGATCGCCTGGGATTACTGTCGGACAAGAAGGCCGCGCGTCTTCAGCACAATCGCTGCCGCCTGTTGCTCGGCCTATTTGATGGGGACAAAGCGCATGGTTTAGTAGTGTCACTGCCTCGCTGATTGCCTCGGCGACGTCGGAATCCGTCTTGCGGCGCTTGACGAAAGACTTAACTTAGGCCGGTGGGATCAGACGAAACTCGTGGCCAAGTGCAGCGATCTCGCGAGCCCAGTAGTGCGAGCTGCCGCAGGCCTCAATTTTGATCAGACAGGCGCTCTATGTCGAAGAACCGCAGCACGTCCACGCGACGGAGCTTTCGGTTGACAATTGGAGAATACTCGGCGTCGGCACCGTGGATATGAAAAAAACCTGTTTGGCCAAATCCAGCCCAATGGAGGTAATCTGCTTCATGGAACGGCTCCCATCTTGTGGCGTTGAAATAACGACCAGTTCTTGGCACTCTGATGCTTCGGTAGCGGGTCGTTCCACCTCATCAAAGGCGCATACAGCTGTCCGTACGCTCCCACGGAGCACCCACCGACGATCGATATGGCCTTCATCAATGGTACGCCTCCATGGCCGTCACAGCCAACCGCCGTTGAATCCCGCCCGCCGCAGCCCTAAGACTACGTAGGGGCATGTACGCATCAGCCGCCACAGTAGACCCGATCGGTAATTCTCACACATCAGCACCACCGGGCCGAGATTGATCCCGAAGTGATAGGGCGACGTCCACCCTGCATTGGAATCTGCTTTGTCGCGAAAGCTCAGATTGAAACTGCACCGAAAGCAGTACTCGCCAGTAACTGGCGGATACACATCCTGAAAATGCCAGATCGTCGGCAACACGATCGCGGGAGCGAATGGCAGCGCCGCCACGACTGCCCACGGCGCGACTGTCCCGTCGTCAGGACCGTACGGTGCGCCGCGGGCGACATAATCGAAAAAAGCGCGCTCGATGCCGTTGATGCGGCGTGTCGTCCAGCCGGGCCCGTCGCTCGCGGTCAAGCCCCAGAAGTTCTCTCCGTAGCCCTCAAATTCGAGCGGATTGCGGATCGCGTACTCTTGCTGGACGTAGGTGGCTCGGCGACTGTTTTCGAAATAGTCGATGTCCTTGTCACGCGTGAACGCATCCCGGATTCCGCGAAAGTCTATCCAGATGTGTGAGTACTGGTGGATGAACAGCGGTCCGCCATAGATGAATTCGTAGCCGTAGACTTCCTTCCATCGGTAGGTTGAGGTCCACGCCGGATAGCTCTCCGCAGGCAGGGGGTGGGTCGGGGAGCCCAACCCGAGCACGTACAGAAGAGCAGCCTCGTCATAGCCTTCCCAGCGGTAAGGCAAAAATCCGGTTTCAGGGGTCCACCCGTGGGTGATCGTTGCCCCACCATCGCAGGCCCATTGCCAGTTTGCCCGCCGGTAGAGCGCATCCGTCAGCTTCCGTATCTCCTGCTCGTCCTCGTTGTCCCGGTCAAAATATGCCGCGGCGGCGAGCATGCCAGCCAGCAGGAAGCCGGAATCGACGGTGGACAGCTCACAAGAGCCGGTGCGCCGCCCGGTGGTCATGTCGAGAAAGTGGTAGTAGAAGCCTTTGTGCCCAGTCACGTCCGGACCTGCGCCCTGCGCACTGGTCCAGAAGAACCGCAGTACCGCCAGGGTTCGTTCGATTGCACGGTCACGCAAGATCCATGCGCGCTCGACTCCGACGGGGTAGGCCGCGAGCGCGAAACCCACGGCCGCGATGCTCGCGGGGGCACCTGGCTGCGATTTGTCAGCCACAAGGCCATTCGCGGGATTGGTTTCATTCAGGAAGTAATCGAAGGCATGACGCTGCAGTACCTCCAGCCTGGCTTCCCCAAAATTTGGAGGTCTAGCGTTCGGGTGCCGCTTCATAATGGGGCCCGCCGTTCCACAGCGTCGGCATAACGCCTGTTGTTCTTGGCTATGCCAATGAGTGTGATCATTGACGAGCTCCATATCCGATCGTCTGTGCGGAATGAGTCTGTGGTGCCACCTGCCGTCATGTGCTTTCAGGGCTTCTGGCATTCGCACAAGTCGCTCCCCATTTCCAATTGCGAATCTCCGGCATGTCCTCGCCATGTTGCCCGATGTAGCGACTGTGATCGATGAGTTTGTCGGTGATGACTTGAGTGAGGTTGGCGGCGCTTGGACCCAACCCCGGCACCCGGTCAATAACGGCCTTGGCCAAGTGGAACCGATCGAGCTCGTTGAGCACAACCATGTCGAACGGTGTCGTGGTCGACCCCTCTTCCTTGAACCCGTGAACGTGCAGATTTTGATGGTTGGCTCGACGATAGGTCAACTTGTGAATCAGCGAGGGGTACCCGTGGTAGGCAAAGATGATCGGTTTTTCCTCGGTGAACAGAGCATCGAAATCCTCGTCGCTGAGGCCGTGCGGATGTTCGCTCTGTGACTGCAACGTCATTAAATCCACCACGTTGACGACCCGGATCTTCAGTGCTGGCAAATGATGCCGCAATATTTCGACCGCGGCCAGCGTTTCCATGGTCGGCACGTCGCCGGCACAGGCCATCACCACGTCGGGCCCGCTGTCGTCGTCGTTGCTGGCCCATTCCCAGATCCCCAACCCGGTGGTGCAGTGGTGGATGGCTGCATCCATATCGAGCCACTGCGGCGACGGTTGTTTGCCTGCGACAATAACGTTCACGTAATTGCGGCTGCGCAGGCAGTGGTCCGTCACCGAGAGCAGGGTATTGGCGTCGGGCGGCAGATAGACGCGGACGATTTCCGCCTTCTTGCTCATGACATGGTCAATGAAGCCGGGATCCTGATGGCTGAAACCGTTGTGGTCCTGCCGCCACACGTGTGACGAAAGTAGGTAGTTCAGGGAAGCAACCGGCTGCCGCCATGGAACGTGGTTTGCAACGTCGAGCCACTTGGCATGTTGGTTGAACATCGAATCGACGATATGGATGAAGGCTTCGTAGCATGAGAAAAAGCCATGTCTGCCCGTGAGCAGATACCCTTCGAGCCATCCTTCGCACTGGTGCTCGCTCAAGACCTCCATCACCCGGCCGTCCGGCGCGACATGGTCGTCGCCCGGAACAATTTCCGCGGTCGAGCAACGGTTGGTCACCTCAAACACTGCACTCCAGCGGTTCGACGCCGTTTCGTCTGGACTGAAAATGCGGAAGGTTTCGAGGTTCAGTTTGACCACGTCGCGGATCAGTTCGCCTTGGACGCGCGTAGCTTCCGCACTCACGCTACCGGGTTTCGGAATCTTCACCGCGTAATCTCGGAAATCAGGCAAGTGCAGGTCGCGTAATAGCAGACCGCCATTGGCGTGCGGGTTGGCGCCCATTCGCCGCGGGCCGCGCGGGGCCAAGTCAGCGAGTTCGGGCCGGAGCCTACCGGTCTCATCGAAAAGTTCGCGCGGGCGGTAGCTTTCCAGCCACTCTTCCAGAATCTTCACGTGCCCCGGGTGGCTCATGTCACCCATTGGAACCTGGTGCGAGCGATATGTTCCTTCCGTCTGATTGCCGTCAACCTCCTTCGGCCCCGTCCAGCCCTTCGGCGAGCGCAGGATAATCATGGGCCAGAGCGGACGCTTCTTGAATCCATTGTCGCGGGCGTCTTTCTGGATGTGGCGGATGCTCTCGATCACGGTGTCAAGCGTCGCGGCCATGAACTGGTGCATCTCAATCGGGTCGTCACCCTCGACGAAATACGGCGTGTAACCGTAGCCGCGGAATAGCGATTCGAGCTCGTCACGGGGAACCCGAGCAAGCACTGTGGGACCGGCGATCTTGTAACCGTTCAGATGCAGGATCGGCAGGACCGCGCCGTCATGCACCGGATTGAGAAATTTGTTCGAGTGCCAGCTGGTGGCGAGTGGCGCAGTTTCCGCCTCGCCATCGCCCACGACGCAAGCGACCAGAAGGTCGGGATTGTCGAAGGCCGCGCCGTAAGCATGTGACAGACAATAGCCGAGCTCGCCGCCTTCATTGATGGAGCCGGGTGTCTCCGCCGCAACGTGGCTCGGAATACCACCGGGAAAGGAAAACTGCTTGAACAGCTTCTTCATCCCCTGTTCGTCCTGCGAGATGTCAGGGTAGAATTCGCTGTAGCTACCCTCGAGATAGGTGTTCGCCACAAGCCCTGGTCCGCCGTGCCCAGGGCCTGTGACATTCAGTATGTTCAGGTCATGCTGGTTGATGATGCGGTTCAAATGCACATAGATGAAGTTCAACCCAGGAGTGGTGCCCCAGTGGCCGAGGAGTCGTGGCTTCACATGCTCAAGACTCAGGGGAATTTTGAGTAACGGGTTGTCATACAGATAGATCTGCCCGACCGAGAGATAGTTGGCTGCACGCCAATAAGCGTCCATTTTCTGGATGAAGTCGAGCGAAAGCGGGTTGTTCACGGGCCTATTCATCGAAGTGTCCTGCAGTGGGCGTAAACGCTGTTTCAAGCCTGGAATTCATGGTGCGATCCTGCCGCTCTGGATATGCTCCTCTGCAAAGTCGAACACTATATCCGGATCCGGTTGGGCCAGGTGTGCATCCTTGTCCGGGCATTCGACGCGGGCCATAATGTGGCGTATGACGTTAAGCCGGGCCTGCTTCTTGTCATCGGCTCGCACGACGTGCCAGGGTAGGTCTTCGCTATGGGTCCGAGTGAGCATTTCGTTGCGCGCGTCGCTGTAGTCGTCCCAGCGCCGCAGCGCGCTCTTGTCGATGGGGCTGATCTTCCATTGCTTAAGCGGATCAATCCGCCGATCTGCCAGTCTTTTCATCTGTTCGGATTTCGATATGTCGAGAAAATACTTGAAAAGCTGCGTTCCGGAGCCACTGAGCATGCGCTCGAATGGCAAGACGGAGCCCATGAACTCCTCGTGTTCTGCATCCGTGCAGAACCCCATCACCTTTTCGACGCCGGCCCGGTTGTACCAGCTGCGGTTCATGACGACCATTTCCTGGCTGGCGGGCAGGCTGGCGACGTAGCGCTTGAAGTACCAGCTGTTGCGGTCGCGGTCGGAGGGTTTGCCGAGCGCAACGACCCGGGTGTCGCGCGGACTGAGATGCGCGGTAAGGCGCTTAATCACGCCGTCCTTTCCCGAAGCATCCCGGCCTTCGAGCAGGATCAGGATGCGGAGATCGTTCTTGATCAGGTGTCGCTGCAGTTTCACCAGTTCGACCTGAAGGCTGTGGAGGGTCCGCTTGTAGCCCTCGGGCTCCGGCGCGGCCTTCCTTTTCGATTTCTTGCTCATTGTAGGCACCCAAACCATTTCAGTTTATGAGGCGCAGGTCGCCATGATCGACCTGCCGTCGCGCATCCAGATCCCGGAGGACTCCGCTGAGGATCGGGCGATTTCTGACACGACAACCGATTGCGCCACAGGACAGGATGCGACTGGCCGCTGACACGTTCAAAGTTTGACCCGCTTCAAGAGCTGCGCGTTGATCGCCACTACGACTGTGCTCGCCGACATCAGTATTGCACCCACGGCGGGCGTGAGCAGGATACCCCAAGGCGCAAGCACTCCCGCGGCAAGTGGGATAGCAAAGATATTGTAGCCTGCGGCCAGCCAGAGGTTCTGTTTCATCTTGCGATATGTGACGCGGCTCAGCGTGATGATGCGGGGGATGTCGCGGGGATCCGACCGCACTAGCACAATATGCCCAGCCTCGACGGCCACGTCGGCCCCAGCGCCGATCGCAATTCCGATATCGGCTGTGGCAAGGGCGGGTGCGTCATTCACCCCGTCGCCGATCATAGCCACCTTCTTGCCTTGCGCCTGCAACTCGCGAACCTTTGAAGCCTTGTCATCGGGCAGCACTTCCGCGAATACGGTATCGATTCCAAGCTCCTTGGCGACCGCATCGGCCACCGCCTGCGCGTCGCCTGTTAGCATCGCGACCTCGATGCCCCGTTCATGCAGCGCCGCGATGGCTTCGCGGCTTTCCTCGCGGATTGCATCCGCCACGGCATAGACGGCCAAGGCCTTTCCGGCCTGGACAAGATAGATCGCTGCCTGTCCATTGCCGGCCGCGGCTTCGGATGCTGTCTGAAGCGCCGGTGGAACATCGACGTTTTCTGATTTGAGCAGTGCGGGTCCGCCCATGTGATACTCGACACCGTCGATCGTGGCTGCAACGCCCTTGCCTGTGATCGCGCGGAATCCGTCGGCCGATGGCACCGCTATGCCCTTGTCTTCCGCAGTCTTCACGATCCCCCGCGCAATGGGATGCTGGGACTCAGCTTCAATACCAGACGCGATGCGAAGGGCCTCGTCCTCGTCCAGGCCATCCGCGACCGAACTGGCCACGATTCGGAACTCACCCAGCGTCAATGTTCCGGTCTTGTCGAAAATTACGGTGTCAAGATTGCGGGCCTCCTCGAGCCCACGGCGGTCCCGGACCAGTAGGCCGTTACGGGCGCCTAGAGTCGTGGAGATGGCCACCACCAGCGGCACCGCCAGCCCGAGGGCATGTGGGCAAGCGATCACCAGAACCGTCACCATCCGCACCACCGCAAAATCCAGCTCGGCCCCTAGCAGTTGCCACGCCGCAAAAGTTACCACCGCCGCGCCAATCGCGACAACGGTAAGAAGGCGGGCTGCGCGGTCTGCCAGGTGTTGGGATCTGGATTTGGAGGTCTGCGCATCGGCCACCAGCCGCATGATGCCGGACAGCTTGGTCTTGTCGCCCGTTCCGGTTACCGCAATGCGCAGAGACCCTTCTCCGTTGATCGTGGCGGCGATCACTTCGTCGCCTTCGCCTTTTTTCACGGGTCGCGACTCACCGGTGATCATCGCCTCGTCAATGTCGCTTGTCCCCTTGCGCACCACACCATCCGCGGGAATGCTTTCACCCGGGCGCACCAGCAGCAGGTCGCCATTGCGCAAGGCACTGATGTCGACCGTTTCCTCGCCCGCATCGGTAATCCGTGTTGCGGTGTCCGGCAAAAGCTTTGCCAGCTCTTTCAGAGCACCCTGCGCCTGATTGATGGACCGCATCTCGATCCAGTGGCCGAGCAGCATGATCGTAACCAGAGATGCCAGCTCCCACCACAGGGGCATCGAGTCGATCAGCCCGAGCTGAACCACCCAGGAGAATACGAATGCGACCGTGATGGCGAGCGAGATGAGGGTCATCATCCCCGGCAGCCGGTCTCTCAGCTCGCGCCACGCACCTTGCAGGAAAACCAGACCGCCGTAGAGGAAGACGACAGTGGAGAGCACAGGTGCCATCCAATCCGATCCGGGGAACGCCGGGGCCTGGTAGCCAAGCAAGTCCTGGATGGGGGCAGACCAGATCACAACCGGAACGGTGACAGCGAGCGACAGCCAGAACCGGTCACGAAATTTTTCGGGAGAATGACCCTGATGTTTATCATGGCTATTGTGACCTACATGGCCCGCATGGTCGGATGAAGGTTTTGGCGTGTTGGTCTGACTGCCAGATGTGGACTTCGACGCGTCCGACGCCGTGTCATCGTGCTTTTCATGTCCTGCATGTGCGCCATGCTTGGCGACGGGGATCTCGACCTTTGATTTTGGCGTAGCAGATTCGGGGGCCGCAGCCGGTTCGCTGTCGTCTACGTGGTCTTCATGATCCTCGGCGGCTGCGACCTCAGGAGGTGCATCCTTATCGGTTCTGTTGGATTGCAGTCCAAGTTCGTGCACAGTCGATTTGATATCGGAAACTGCAACGCGGGTTTCGTCATAGCGGACCGTCGCGTTCTCCGCTGCGAAATTCACCGTAACGCTTTCAACGCCGGGTACCTCGCCAATCCGACTCTCTACTTCGTCGAGGCTCCATATTGACAACATGTCATCAACTTTGATCACGCTCGTTTTCATCATCCGTTCCTTTGGAAATTTTCTACCCGGGGCGTCAGGTCTTCTTCTCTGGAGGCAATAGTGGGTCAGGGCGTAGTGGGGACATTCGAGGCCCTTTTTTGGCTCTTATGGTCAATGTGTGCCGAGGTTTGCGATGCTGATACCTGATCGTTGCTGTTGCATTGGTGACGTGCTGCAGGAATTGAGACGCAGGTCGGCTTTGGGCATTACAAATCTTCTCCAAAAAAGATATCTGGGTTCCTAATGAAATACCATGCCAGCTACATTGAACCCTGCGTCCACATGAAGAACTTCGCCTGTCGTACCCGTTGTGTAGTCGCTGGCCAGAAGCAGGGCGGCGCGGCCAACCTCATCTGGTGTCACTGTTCGCCGCAAGGGAGCTTTTCTGATGGTTTCGTCGATCAGTTCGTCGAAATGTTCGATTCCAGACGACGCCCGCGTCCGTATGGCACCAGCAGAAATAGCGTTGACACGGATCGCTTTTGGGCCAAGTTCGTGCGCAAGATAACGCACCGATGATTCAAGGGCTGCCTTGACCGGTCCCATGATGTTGTAGTGGTCCACAACCTTTTCGGCACCGAGAAAACTGAGCGTCGTGAGGCTGCCACCTTGCGTCATGAGCGGCTCGGCCAATTTGGCCATCCGGATGAACGAATGGCACGAGACCAGCATCGATTGGGCGAACCCTGCACCGGAACTGTCCGTCAGTCGGCCGTGCAGATCCTCTGCCGGTGCCCAGGCGATCGAATGGAGGAGGAAGTCGAGACGGCCCCAAGTTTTCTCGATGGTCGCGAAGACTGCTTCCAACGAACCCTCCATCGTTACATCGCAGGGCATGAAAATCGACGCGGCGACCCGCTTTGCCAGCGGTTCGACATAGGTCAGAGCCTTGTCGTTGAAATAGGTCAGGGCCAGCTCGGAACCGGCAGCATGAAAATGCTGTGCGGCGGCCCAGGCGAGGCTGTGTTCATTGGCTATCCCCACGACAAGACCCTTCTTTCCTGAAAGGTCGAGGGCTTCCGCCGGATTAAACGGCCTATCGGAAGTGGTCATTGCGCGGCCTCCCCAAATTGCGGCGGCGTACCGACCGGACCGCGTTGCAGGTTCGATCCGGCGGGCAGGGGACAGCAGGCATCTTCCGGTTGCGGTGCAGCGGCGATGCTGCTTTCGGCGAGGCCCGGTCGCGGTTCAACGTGGGGGCTGCGGTCGTACATCAGTGTGGCAATGGCTAGCGCCGCCAGTCTCGCCGGTGCCGGATCAGCGCGCGAGGTCAACACGACCGGCGCTGCCAATCCGATGGCAATCCCCGCCGCAACGCCCCCGGCAAGATATTCCAGCGACTTGGCCAGAATATTGCCCGAGACGAGATCTGGCACGAGCAAGATATCAGCATAGCCTGCCACGCCAGACAGAATACCTTTCTCGGTCGCGGCGCGCGCCGATATGGCATTGTCGAGCGCCAGCGGCCCATCCACCTCGGCGCCGGTGATCTGGCCGCGTCGGGACATAAGAGTGAGACAGGCGGCATCCAGTGTCGAGGCGATATCGGCCGTCACGGTCTCTACCGCCGACAGCACTGCGACCTTCGGCCTCACCACCCCCAACATGCGGAACAGATTGACAGCATTCTGGCAGATCTGCGCCTTGGCGGTCAGGTCGGGCGCAATGTTGATGGCCGCGTCGGTGATACCGAGCAGTCGCTCATGCCCAGGCAGCGTCACCACAAAAACATGACTGACACGCTGCCCAGGAAGTCGCAGTCCAAGATCCTTGTCGAGAAGTGCGCGCATGAAGATGTCGGTGTGCAGGTTACCCTTCATCACAACGTCCGCCTTGCCTTCGCGTACCAGTGCGACCACACGCGCGGCCGCTTCGGAATCGTCGGCCACGGCGATGATCGCGTCCTGCGGAACCGCCCAACCCAGATCGGCGGCGATAGTGCGGATGGCGTTCGGGTCACCGACAAAGAGCGGTGTCGCCAGACCAACTCGTTCGGCATCGCGCAGCGTTTCCATCACGACCCTCTGAGCGGCATCGGCCACCGCAACGCGGACCGGACCTGCCTTGGAGGCCGCCCTCGTCAGGGCATCAAACGGCGCGACTTTATTGTTCATTGCTTACGCCTCCCGCGCCATCGGTTGGCCGGCTATGAGTTTGTGGACATGGCCCGCGATCATCGCCTCTTCATCGGTCTGACGCACCTCGACCGTCACGCCCGCTGACCCGGTCGAAATCACCCGATTGCCGCTAAGGTTTGCGGTTTTGTTCAAAACGATGCCGAGATAACCAAGCTCGTCGCAAATGCCCGCCCTGACCTGCGGCGCGTTGGCACCGATGCCGCCGGTAAACACCAACCGGTCGATCCCGGCCAAAGCCGCTGTCAGGCCCGCAAGATGCCGCCGGGCATGGTAGCAGAAGTACGCCACCGCCTCGGTTGCCGCGTCATCAGGGCGTTGCAGCAATTCCTGCATGTTGCGGCTGATACCGGATAGGCCAAAAAGACCGCTTTCGGTGTAGAGCATCAGCGAAACCGCCTTGGGCGTCATCTCCTTGTCGATCAGGAGGTGCAGCAGCAGGCCAGGGTCGATATCGCCCGACTTCGTACCCATCGGCAACCCGCCGATCGTCGAAAACCCCATCGTCGTCTCAAGGCTTTTTCTACCGCGGATCGCACACATCGACGCACCGTTGCCGAGATGCGCGACTATGATCCGTTCGGCATCTACAGCTACACCAGTGTCGCGCAGCGCCTTGACAATGTATTCGTAGGATAGCCCGTGGAAACCATAGCGGCGAAGCCCTTCATCTTGAAGCGCACACGGTAAGCCAGACAGGCGGGCAATGCGCGGCAGGTCGTGATGGAAAGACGTGTCAAAGCAGGCAATTTGGGTAAGATCGGGTCGCGCGATCCGCACCGCATTGATCCCGGCAAGATTGGAGGGAAGATGCAGAGAGGCAAGCGCCATCAGCTGTCGCAATCGCTCCCTTAGCGCGGGCGTCACTTGTTCGGGACAGTCGCAGTCCGGTCCGCCATGCGCAATCCGGTGACCGACGGCAACCAGTTTCACTCCGCTTGCCTCATGTTCAGTAGCGAGTAAAAGCCGTTTCAGAGCGGTGCCATGGTCCTCGATGGTTCCGGTTTCTACCCCGACGACCTTGTCGCATGCGTCAAAAAGTCGAAACCGGGCACCCGGCAGTCCGATGCGCTCGATTGCGCCCGACCAGAGCCGTCGAGGCCGTTCGCCATTGGCAAAGATGGCGAACTTCAGACTCGAGGAGCCGGCGTTAAGTGTCAGGATTGCGCCGTCAGGCATCAGAGCGATCTTCTTGATCGGTCAGAGTCATCCTGACAGACAGAACGGTTGGTTGTTTGCACAGATGTGAGAACAACGACATGGCCGTCAAGCTACTGACGATGAAGTTGCTCAACATAAGTTCACTTCCCAACAGCATGGCGTTTTCCTTTGGCTGGATTGGGTTTTACCGGGCTGACCGTTAATTTGACTGCACCTGAAACAGACGGAGCCGAGGGCGTTTGGGCAGGTTTGGGGCCGCCATAGAGCCGCCGGAAGACTTGTTCGTAGGTTGCATCGCGGCGCTCGCGCGCGCCTCGTATCAACTGTCCGACCTCGGACATCGCTTTGCGTTCCGCGACGATACCCGGATGATCGGTGGGCAACGGCTGGCGCGTGTCGCGCAGCGCATCTGCCATCATCCGCACACCGCGCATCCATGGATTATACGCCTCGGAAAACATGTACCGGCTTGTCCGCATTGGATGCAGCGATTTGAGCAAGTCGGCACTAGCCGGCGTGGTCATTGCCCGTACCCAGGGGCTGACGAAGGCGCTGTAGAAGCTGTCCAGCGTCGTCGAAACTTCTGCGACATTTTCGAACGCTTCGCGCGGATAATCCGCCTTCAGATCGGATACTTCACGCGGTTCGTAAGTCACGATCAGGTCGGCCTTGTGACAATCCAGATCGCCCGTAGGGTTTTCGATCTTCATCTCGTACAGACCCGACTTAAGCGCCTCGATCTCGTCCAGGCTTTCCAGGATGGCACGGTGTTCCAACTTGGCCACGCTGGCCGAGACGAAAATACCCAGATGCCCTACATGCGGGTTCGTCAGATAAACGATGCGCTGCCCGGCGGCGATCAGGTCAGCGGTGTCGGCATAGACCTCGGCAACCCACCCGAGTGCTTGAGCAGGCGGTGTGATATTGTCGCCGTAAGACGCGAATACAATGATCGGGTTGGTGATCTGCCGCAAATCCACCGTGCAGCCGTCATCGACTTCCATCGTGGCCTTCTCAAGTTTGTTGCCGATGAACAGGTTTTTGACGATCGACATCATTTCCGGGCTGCTGAGCGTGTAATAGCCACCCCACCAGCGTTCGAAATCCAGAAAGCGGTCGGCTTCAGTGTCGACATTCGTCAAGAGATTGGCGTGCTTTTCCCAGATCGCTTTTTCCGGCTGCAGGCTTTCGAAGTTCTGCGCAAGCCATGCACCGTCTAATCGTCCATCACCCAGATCGCCCATCAGGTGCGTCAGCCAAGCCCCGCCCAGCAGGCCACCAGAGATACGCATCGGGTTCACGCCGTCTTCGCCCGCCCAGTAGGACAGCGGCGCGCCGTTCAGGACCACCGGCCCCGTCAAGCCTTCGCAATCGGCGGCCAGCAGGGTCACAGCCCAGCCCGCCTGACAGTTGCCGTACAGAATAGGCGGTTTTCCTGGGTAAAGCCCGGCGACTGCCTCAACGAAGCAGCGCAACGCGTGCAGCACATCCGCCAGTGTCTGCCCAGGCATCGGTTCGGGGAAGAACACTACGAAATAGACCGGATGGCCCTCGTGCATCGCCATGCCGACCTCGCTGTCGCGCTTGAATCCGCCGATACCGGGACCATGCCCGGCGCGCGGATCAATGACGATCACCGGTGGTTTTTCAGGATCGAGGCAATCCACCAGACAAACGTCGTCGATCTCGGTGATCTTCAGCAGGGCATAGTTGGCCGGTGTATCAAACCGGCGGGCATCCAGCACAGTCTCATACTTGAAATCCAGCAACGGCGGCATTCCGGCCCGTTCATGGTCGCGCATGTTGTCAGCGCGCTGCCGCAGAGTGTCAAAGAACAGGATCGAACGTTCCCAGAGATCCTGCTGGTAGGAAACTGGCAATCCCATAGGCGCGGTCGGAGATGCGACTGGTGGTTTTTCCATGTTCGACGCCTTCGGTTTGACAGTGTGCATGTGATGAACGGTATTCATTTGACGGCCCTTTCAGAGAAGTAGTTGAAAAGCGGTACGAAGAGGACCGCGATGAACCAACCATAGGCGAAGGTCTCGACTAGCCCGATGACAAAGCTCGACAGGCTTATCCACGCAAAGCCGGGAAGCAGCGGGAGCCAGGCCTGATACATCGTCATCGTGGGAAAGATCAGGCCGAAGCCGACGCATAAGATGAAACTAATTGCCAGAAATATCCCGACGCTCATCCCGACGGCATAGACTGATAGTCGGCCTGTGCCCGCAGCCATCGAACCATTGAAACTGTGGTCTTGTGTCATGTTCTGGCCTCCATTCTTTGAGTCTCCGAGCCATAATCGTTTTCTGTCTCTTTAGACGCACAATGCCGATAATCATTACCAACCGGGGTGACGATTTTCTGGCATAGGTAGAAGGCCATCCAATAATGGGAGGAAGAAACCGACCCCGGGTTCTATCGTGCTTGGAAAATATCCCGCCTCCCACAGTTGTTGATGCAGCCGTGCGTCAGGGCGGCGCAGTTGACGTCAGAGATGATGCCTGTTGATCCGATGGCCTACGCGTTGTCCTTGCCCGCTCAGGTCGAACCTCTTCCGAAAGTGGGCTAGGGCTGGTCTATTATGCATCTGCTGAGCCCCCGGGCGACTTGTTGCAGCATCAGCACCCGGTCCAAGCAGCAACCGCGGAGTTTACCGCCACCACCTTGGGTTTCCCCTACCGTGTGTGTATTTTTGGTGTTTTGCGGAGCCAGAGTGAGTAAGATTTGGCATCAGTTCAGTTTTGAATACACTCGAAATGGGAATGCTGCTGAAAATGGGTGCAGATCACAAACGGCATTGTCAATTTGGCTACCCACAACCCTTCGTCACTTGTTTCCCATCGCCTTTATGGGGCGATGGTCTCCCGTTTGAAATCGTCCAAATAGACCAAACCATTGCCTTCCATCACATCGCGATAGATTCCAAACTTGAAGTATTGTGTTGCTGCAGGCTCTGCCGGATACCCGATAGAGCCCGTCACTCTGGCGATAAATTTGCCGTTGGCCCAAATCTCCACCAGACCCATTCCGTCAAGACCCGCGCGAACCCGATACTTCATATCGATCCAACTGCCGAACGGTTCCGGTAACGTAGGGTCAGCGGATTGCTGGACTTTTATGTCAGTGCTGCACTTATATAAATACTTGTCGCTCAGAAAGGAGTGACGACGCGTGGCTCTGTTGGGGAACTCACCAGCCTGATTTTCCAAGTCTTTCGTATCCGGAATTGGCAAGATTTCCAATGAAGATTGTGCAACGAGTACCCGGCAATTACCGTCTTGCACGGTGATGTGAAATACGCCGTGTTCAAAGCGTTGCGCCAGAAACGGGCTTCCTTCCCCATCTTGCTTCCATTGTCCCGTCACCCACCGTGTGTTTTCGCGAATGGGTGTTTCTGCCATCAGGAAAAAGCTGAAACTATACCAAGCATCGGTCCCAAACAGAATGCGATGTCTTTTGGTCAGGCGTATTTCGGTGCGTTGACAAAAATTGTCACAGGATAAATCCTGGACTCTAATGCCAAAGGCCAATGACTGCTTGCCTTCCCGAAACCGCTTGTTCTCCAGCCAAAAGCCAGCGGGAGGGGCTTGCCGTACTGACCAAATGTCAGTATTGAGAGCTTTTGTTTCGAAGCCATCATAAACGACGTCAGCGCGCGCGCTTGTCGAGATGAGAACGGCTAGTGCGACTAGAAGCACGAGTGCTCGACAAGGAGATCGATAGTCAGAAACGTATACTTTTGCGCCTTTCTTCTTCAGATCCATCAGCATGGGCTGCCCTTCTGGAATAGGTACGTAAATGTCCCAATTCATCTCGAAGCGAGTTTGATATGTGTTTGACGTGATCGACGAATGAGCAGCTTGAGTTGCTTCCGCTTGGGTCTGTGATCGCTCTGATTTCCGTTTTTTTGCTGTTTTGGTACGCATTTTCTACATGTTTAGACGCGCGGTGCCGGGAAGCATTACAATGCCCGCTCGATAAATCTCGCGATCGTGTCCCGTGGCGTGGTGTAGCTTTTGACATCGACGGCGTCTCCGGGTTTTGGCCGGAGGGAGTATCAGTTTGCCTCAGCTGGCAGACTGATGATGGGATCATCGCTCATTGTGGCGATAGTCTCAAGGGTCAT
>TARA_R110001599_G_scaffold242304_1_pt1 | contig 15697 bp, 19 predicted proteins | sample TARA_R110001599 | Tara Oceans TARA_R110001599 (sample SAMEA4398360) | marine metagenome | biome: Polar Biome; feature: [MES] marine water layer (ENVO:01000295) within the mesopelagic zone...; material: water (ENVO:00002006), including particulate matter (ENVO:01000060) such... | reverse complement strand
ACCGCTGGTCTTATAGCCGACTTTGTGGGTGTAATTGCCGCTATATTTATCGCTTATCTATTTTTCTATTGAGCAGTTCAAAACCTATTGTGTTAAATAGGAGTTGAAAGCAAAAACAAAACAAACAAAACCACAAACATGAAAAAATCAATCACTACGCTTTTTGCTATTGCGGCCTTATTGGTCACTTTTAATGCGCAAGCACAGAAATTTCCAGAACCAGACGCAAGTCCGATGGATGCTGCTTACTTCCCCGATCAACAGCCACTGGATGAAGTAATGGGTAGACCAGTGAAAGAACTTAAAGTCAAAATTTACTATGGCCGTCCTCAGTTAAAAGGCAGAGTGATGCTAGGAGAAAAACCAGCTCCTTTTGGTGAATTGTGGAGATTAGGTGCTAATGAAGCCAATGAAATCACTTTTTACCAAGATGTAACCGTAGGTACTACAAGAGTAAAAGCAGGCACCTATACCCTATTCGCAATTCCCAACACCGACAAATGGACATTTGTATTGCACAGTAAATTGGGCACTTGGGGAAATTACACTTTGACAGACAGTAAAGAAATTGCTACAGTGGATGGCCCAGTGAGCAAGTCTGACGAGTCTATCGAACACCTTTCTATGGTGTTTAAAGAAGTTGCTGGTGGTACTCACTTGATGGTAGGCTGGGAAAACACCATAGCCGAAATGCCAATTAAGTGGTGAAACGAGCTTAACTAAGAATTGAAAGGCACCTATTGGGTGCCTTTTTTTTGTGGTTTTAACGGTCTGGCTATGAACAGTGTCCCGAAGAGCATTGCGTATAGGTTTTGTTAGCCATTGTTATGTATTCTTTTTCTCCGATATCCAAAATTCATGGTTCTTATCTAAAAAGACAATGTGGAATATTTCATCTTCAACATGACCGATAATACACTCTTTACCTTTCACATGAAATGATGCCCAAGTAACTCCATCTTTAATGTGTTGTGGGTATTTAAATTCTGATTTAGGTGGGAAATCTACTTTGGTATAGATTTTTAATAATTGTTGTTGCTGTGCTTGTGCCATAGTTAACTGAGAAAGCTGGGAAAGCTTGTCCAGGGATAAAGCAAGCAGTTTATCTTCTTCCCAATCTGTGAATGGCTGACCTTGATTTCTATCAAAGTCTCTAAAACTAAAAACTATTTTTCTTTGCTCCTGATCATTTTGGGCAGGCAGGTCCTTTAGTTGACGCTGAAGTGAGCTTTTACCTCTTCTGTTGAATTTATTCTTACTCATAAACTCAAGGATGGCTCTTTTATGTTCGGGATTGCTCCATACTTGCCTTCTAAATAGTTTTTATCAAAGGCTGTTTTCTTTCTAACTTTTTCAGATGAGAAGTCTGCTAATGAGTAAAGATTTGAAACACCAAACTGATCTTTATTGATAAACCATATTTGGTCTCTTCTAAATACATCACGATTTAAAATTGAAGTATCATGAACAGCAAATATTAACTGAGCATTGTTTTGGTTGTGTTTATGAAAGTACTCGACCAATTTCATGGTCAGTTTTGAATGCAATCTTGAGTCTAGTTCGTCTACAACAAGTACTCTCCCATTTTTTAATGAATCATACCATGGTCCAAGTAAATAAATCAATTTCTTCGTTCCTTCCGATTCGTCAGAGTCAAAAGAAAATGGCACTGAATCAACAAGTATGTTATTCTTGTCAAATTTTCTATGCCAAGTAATAATTCTATCTCTGCGAGGTTGCTTTGATTGAAGTCTTTGAAGGCTTGAAAAGAAATTCAAGATTTCTTCATCCTTTTCTTTCTTTTTTAGAGTTTCTAAATCTATATCCTCGACTTCTTCTTCCGCTGTAGAAAGCTTTGTGATTTCGAGAAAATTGATAAAGTCTGATAGCCATTTCAGAAAATCCTTATCAGACTTAAGTCTATCGATAGTGTACCTTTTATATGACCTATCATGAATACCACTAATTAGATTTAGGTTCTTAAACCAATCAATAATTTTGTTGGATACATCTCCATTGAGTTGAGCAACGAGACTTAAGAAAAGCACGTTTTCTTTAGTTCTTTTTTCGAGGCCCAGGCCTTCACTAAAAGCTGATTTGTTGATCTCAAATTTTTGATTCTCTCTAGTAAACATCGGTGTTTCTCTAGAGTCGGTGTAATAAAGCCATTCACTCTCAATTATATCCTCGGTAATCTCAAATCCGTATCTGTATTTTCTATTGTTGCAAGTAAACACGACTTCAAAATAGCTCGGCTCTTGTTCGGTCTCTGTTGAAAGTAGAAACTTGTTTAAACTGATTTTTCTACTGCTTTCATCAGAAATAGCATCCCGGAAAGAGTTTAGAACAACATTTTTCATGAATCCTATAGCATTGAGGAAGTTGCTCTTTCCACTTGCGTTGTTCCCATAGACTACAGCAGACTTCAGAACCTTGATATCTCTATCAAGTTTGATTGTATTTGTTTCCTCTAATTCCTTGAATGATTTGACTCCAACCATACTTAAGGTGGACAAGTCTTTAAAAGAAAGGAAGTTTTCAACGCTGAATTCTAGAATCATTTTGCTTGCTTGTTTTTACAAATGTCGTAATTAAAACGATAAAAATGAAATAATGTTGCAAAATATCGAATAAGCTCTTCAATGATGGCTAACCTTATGTAACGCGCACTTTAATGATTGATATATTTCCGATAGTTAGTAAAAAGTTCACGCTAGCTACGGAAATAGCTGTGCTATACGCACCTTTTAACAAGTACTATTTTAGTGAAATTAACTGATAAAACAGTAATATATATTGGACACTTAGTATTTAACAACCAAGAGAGTCTGCGTTCAGCGTCATTGCGAACCTGCTAATGTATATCGAAGTGAAAGAGTAAACGTGAAGCAATCTCACCGCTAAATTGCAGTGCTAGAGATTGCTTCGTCATAAGCCTTTGTTAACACAAGGCTTATTTCTGCGCCAACGCTGAAGCTAAGGCGTAAGCGTTCGCAATGACGAAGCATTTAGCCTTTGTTGTTAAGTCATTTGGCTTATCGTTAGAAAAGGATGATACAAAGGTGTCGTAAACATGGCACAAGCCCTCCTATTAGACAAATCGAATCCTACTCTCTTAACAGCTCAAGTACATTTGCGCGGTAAAGCTTGCCAATAGGTACAGTATGGCCTGCTACCTGAATTCTGTTCCCTTCAACGCTAACAATATGTGCCTTGGCGACAACAAAGGATTTATGCACTTGGATAAAATCAGAGGAAGCAAGTCGAACTAATAAATCTGAGATCTTCTCCCTGACCAAGAGCGTGTTATCTCTTAAAACGACCTTGGCATAATTGCCTGCGGCTTCAATATAGAGCACATCTGCTACCTTCACTTGAACATGTTTCTTATCGCTATACAGAAAGAGATGTTCGGGTTGCGTATTCTCTGCTTGCGGAGTGATTGGTGAAACACTTGCTTTCACCTGAGTAGCTTTGTTCACCGCCTTTAAAAAGCGTTCAAAACCAAAAGGCTTTAAGAGGTAATCAGCAATTTCTAACTCATAACCTTCGAGCGCATATTCCTTATAAGCAGTCGTAACAATCACTTTGGGTGGATTGGTCAGTGTTTTCAGAAAATCGAAGCCCTTCAATTTGGGCATATTTAAATCCAGAAAAATTAAATCAACTGTGTTTTCCCTCATGCAATCGAGGGCTTCTAAAGCATCATAGCAATGTCTGACCAGTGACATATTCGGCAGCATGTCACAGTAACCCTTGATAATTTCATGGGCCATGTGTTCATCGTCTATGATCAGGTATTTAATCATTTTCGCAATTGCAGTTGAGCCTTGAAAACTGAATTTTCATTGGTAAATATGAGCTCATGCTTTTTAACATAAGCCAATTCGAGTCTGCGTTTCAGGTTTTTCAAACCAATTCCGCTTTGCTCTGGAAGCTCGGCAGCATCAAAATTATTCTCTATTTCAAAATCCACCACGCCCTTATTTGAGTTTAAACGAATCTTGATAAAGGCATTCTCTCTGAGGTTTTCCACTCCGTGTTTGAAGGCATTCTCTAATAAAATAATGAAGATTAAAGGCATTACTTTAGTCTCTTCATCACCAATATCAGTATTGAACTCTATGTCAATGCTTTTATGATAACGCATTTTATGAAGTTCAATATAGTTCTTTAAATAAGCGACCTCCTCTTTGAGGGACACCAAACGCTTCTCCCCTTCGTAAATACTGTAACGCATCAAGTCGGATAGTTTTAGAATCAGCTGTTTCGATTTATCGATGTCTTTGTCCACCATACCATACAAGTTGTTCAGCATGTTAAAAAAGAAGTGTGGGTTTACCTGACTTTGCAAATGGAGTAACTCGTTTTTCGTGTTTTCATGCTTCAATTTCAATACAGATTTTACCTGCATAATGATCCAGATGATTCCAGTTACGAGTAGAATTGCATAGTAGATGACCACGATGATGCTCAAAGCAGGCGGATAATCACCAAGAAAAATCACAGACTCCTTCCCGCCTATTGTCAATTCATAGGCCGTGATTCCTAGAGGAATGGCCACCGTGATAAGGATTATGGTTTTAGCGAGCAGCCAGTTATTTCGTTTCAGCATTGAAATCATCTTGAAAAATAAGCAGGTTAAAAGAAAACCCTGTGAAAATGTGATGAACATTCATTTTTCAGGGGCATAAAACCACCGAAGCATACATAAGGCCTTTGTCTCCACTCCAGAACGTTACATCCCCAAACCCGCTACACTTGTCACATAAATTTAAGTAGCATTTCCCTTTAGTAGATATTCACCGACCAGAAACCGAATATCAATTAAAGTTTATCAAGATGAAAAAAAGAATTTTTCGCTATTTAAAACACATATCCCTCACCTTCCTAGTGCTCGCACTCCTCGCTATTGTATTTGGTTTATACCATGGCGCAAGTGCCAGTTTTGGCCATAATCCATTAAGATTATCTTTCGATGGCGAAGGCCCCTATGTTTTCTATAAAAATGATAGCACACTGAATGTCAACTATATAAAAGGAAATAAAGACGATGGCTTCTATTTGGACCAAGCAGATTATTCCACCACGGAAGCAATCCCTGTCAGTTCCTTTTTCGCTTTGGACGCTACAACATTCAATTTCACGATCAATACTGATTTTGAAACACCAAAAAGCACTTATAACGACAACAATCCTATCCTCGCCATTTCGGACATTGAAAGTGGCTACAAAACCTTTCGCGACTTCCTCATCAATAATAAGGTGATCGATCAAAGCCTGAATTGGACATTTGGAAAAGGCCATTTGGTGTTGGTAGGTGATTTTGTAGACAGAGGTTTCTCTACCACGCAGCTACTTTGGTTCATTTATAAATTGGAACAAGACGCAGAAAAACAGGGTGGAAATGTGCATTTTATTATTGGCAACCATGAGTTAAAAAACATGCATGGCGACTATGAGGCTACAGAACTTAAATACACCTATGTGGCGGCCATGTTAGGGAAAACACAAGCCAATTTATATGATTCAAATTCGGTTTTGGGGAAATGGATGGCCAGTAAAAATGTGATCGAATCGATTAACGGAAACCTCTTTGCCCATGGTGGCTTGCATCCAGACATCGCCAACCTTGGCATGTCTTTGGATGAAATCAATGACTTTCTCAGGTCGAATTATGACACCGCCCCTTACCCGAAAGCCATCAAAAGTAAAACTGACCTATTGCTCTCTACAAAAACAGGGGTTTGTTGGTACCGTGGTTATTTCAAAGAAGACTTAACGCAAGAAGATGTCGAAAAACCATTGACTCAATTCAATGCCAAAGCCATTATTGTTGGGCATACGCTTCAGTCTAAAGTAAAAAGTTTTTATAAAGGAAAAGTGATTGGAATTGATGTGAAACACTCAAAAGATTACCATAAAAACTGGCCTGGTAAAGACTCTGAAGGGTTACTTATAGAGGGCAATCAGTATTACCGAGTATTTAACAATGGAGAAAAGGAAGAAATGAAACCCAATTAATGAATTAACCACGAATCACAGCATCCACTTAAACTGATACGGATGCCGTGATTCAAATATTTGCTCCGTTGCTGCTTCTTGCCATTTCTATATTATCTTGGTACCTCATGACCAGTAGGGAAATCGTTTTAATAAATCACTAAAACAGCAATATGAATCCGGAAGTAAATTGGTTTTTCGATAAGGACACCCAATGGAAGGTGGAGTACAACAAGCTCAGGTCAATTGTACTCAATTCAGGTTTGACCGAGGAGCTGAAATGGGGCGTCCCCTGCTATACTTTTCAGGGAAACAACATTGTACTCATCCACGGCTTTAAGGAGTACTGTGCCCTCCTATTTCACAAAGGGGTGTTACTAAAGGATACAGATGATATTCTCATCCAGCAAACGGAGAATGTGCAATCAGCACGACAGATTCGATTTACAAACCTTCAGGAAATAGCGGAAAAGGAAGCCGCTTTAAAAACCTATATCTATGAAGCCATAGAAGTCGAAAATGCTGGCCTAAAAGTGGAAATGAAAGCGACTTCAGAATTTAATATGCCCGAAGAGTTTAAAGAGGTATTGGATAAAAATAAAACCTTAAAGGCTGCTTTTGAAGAATTGACTCCCGGACGTCAAAGAGGTTATTTGCTCTATTTTTCTCAAGCCAAACAGGCCAAAACAAGAATTGCTAGAATTGAAAAATGTACCCCAAAAATTTTCGAAGGCAAGGGACTAAATGATTAATATGAATCCTCAAGTCGATCAGTATTTATTAGAGGGCTGTGGACGTTGCCCCTTGGGCGGTACTCCGCAATGTAAAGTGAATAACTGGCCAAAAGAGTTAAAGCGGCTTAGAATGATCGCACTCGACTGCGGACTCACCGAAGAACTAAAATGGGGCGTCCCTTGCTATACGTTTCAAAACAGTAATATTGCCATTGTAAGTGCATTTAAAGAATACGCTTCCCTAAGTTTTTTCAAAGGTGCCTTGCTACAAGACCCTAATGGTATTCTTGAAAAACCCGGAGAAAACACACAATCAGCACGATTGATAAAGTTCACTGATCTTCGGCAAATTATGGATATGGAACCAACTTTAAAGGCCTATATCTTTGAAGCCATAGAAGTTGAGAAGGCAGGCTTACAGGTGGATTTCAAGAAAGATTCAGAGCCTATTCCCGAGGAGCTGAGTAAGAAATTCAATGAACTCCCTGATCTAAAATCTGCTTTCGAAGCCTTGACTCCCGGACGTCAAAGAGGGTACCTATTGTACTTTTCGCAGCCCAAACAATCGAAAACAAGGGCATCAAGAATTGAAAAACATATTGTTCAAATTCTCGAAGGCAAAGGCATTCATGATCGATAGATTTTCGACCTGTATTTTTAAGAAAAGAAACTTCAAATGAATACTCCAAGGGATTATCAGTGGTGAACAATCCCTTTTTCATGATTCCCCGTACAGGTAAAAGGAAGGCTTATAACCCTACCGCTTTCAATCAAATCATAATCTTACTAGATTGTTCTCAAATTATTGATCTGTATAATTCAACTAAAGCGTAGTAACTACCCATTTCTTCTTCACCTCCAAAATGAAAAAAATCATCAGTTTCGAAACAGCCACAAAACTAAGTCTAGTAATATTCAGCCTACTGGCTCTTTTTCATTTGGCTATTATCATTGGTATCGTTCTTTTCGACTACGCTCCCATTGAGTATTTGTGGGGTGGAAGAATGGAAACAAAGAACCAACTTTTGGGCTTCGAGTTTATCTCCTTTTTCATTACACTTCTGTCGGTTATCGTGGTGCTTATCCATACTGGAAGACTAAATAAGCCTCGATTTAAAAAGGTCGCCCACATTTTTATTTGGGTATTGTCTGTAATATTTGTGTTGAATACGGTCGGAAACATAGTGGCTGAAACAAACTTCGAAAAATCATTCGCTGTTGTAACACTTATGCTTGCCATACTCTGCTTAAGAATGGCCTTAGAGAAAAAGAAGTCTTAAAAAATCAAGAAAATAACAAACGCTGAAGCCTTGCAAGGCTAGTTTATAATTAAATTCAAATGATCGTGCTCGATAATTTTGATGAATACTACCTGAATAAAGAAGAGCCGAACAAAAGCTGTTTACTGGCTTTGCGAAGTCTTATTTTGAATCAAGACGAAGAGGTTACAGAAACAAAAAAATACGGAATGCCTTGCTTCTGCTTCAAGAGGAAGATGTTTTGCTACCTGTGGACAGATAAAAAAACGGACGAACCCTATATTCTTTTTGTAGAAGGAAAACTCTTAGAACACCCAAAGCTGGAAATTGGGACACGGTCTAGGATGAAAATCTTCAGGGTAAACCCAAATGCAGATTTGCCTAAAGGCACCATAGAAATGCTTCTACAGAATGCTTTGAATCTATATAAAAAAGGAGTTATAGCGATAAAATAACTGGGAAATGAAGTTTAGCCAACTAGCCTACCCTACTGTCTATTTCAGCGAAAACATTTGGATCAAATGTCCGAAATGTTCCGAACCCGCTTTGGTCAGTTCCGAACCAAGGAAGTACAGTATCCCTTTTCCTTCAAATCATCAATCTAAATGTACTTGTAGTTCCTGTGGCTTTCATCAAACTGGAAATAACCAATGGGCTGGTTATCTGCAAGGCTTTGTTAATCAAAGCTGTGGGCACTGTGGCACGAAAGTTTGCCATTCTACAGAACCTACCAAAAAACCTTATCAAAACTCAAACGTGACTTGTGAAACCTGTCAACAAACGAGAGAATATGAACTCGTTTGGTATCGATACAGGGGCGATAAACCCACCGATCCTTATTTTGGCTTCGATCTCTGGCTGCAAACCCCTATCAAAACTGATGTTTTGTGGCTCTACAACCTGGAACATCTACGCTATCTAAGCGATTATGTGAGCGCAAAACTAAGAGAAGACAATGGCAGACATAAATACTCCATGATTTCCAATCTTCCGCAATGGATCAAGGCCGCTAAAAACCGAGATTTAATAGTGAAAAAGCTAAATAAATTGGAGGAAGACTTTAGAAAAAATACTGCTTAGCTTACTCCCCATTCTTCACTTTAATCACCTCTGCCATTACGCTTAAAGCAATTTCTCGGGGTAATTTGGAGCCAATATCAATTCCTATGGGTGCATGAATACTATCAATTTCTTCGGAACCAAACCCATATTCCTTTAACCTCTCCACCCGCTTGGCATGGGTCTTTCGACTGCCCAAAGCACCAATATAAGCCACCTCAGATTTTAGCAGAATCTTCAAAGCCTCGTCATCAATTTTGGGGTCGTGAGAGAGAATTACGGCATAAGTGTTCTTGTCCAATATCAAATTGGGCAACACTTCCTGAGGCCATTGTACATGTATGGTTTGAGGTTTTGCTTTATACTGCGTTTTGCTAGCAAAAGTAGCCCTTGGGTCAATCAATAAGGTTTCGAATCCAAACATATGCGCCAGCTCCGTCAGCTCTACGGTAATATGTGCAGAACCGACTAGCAGCATGACAGGCTTTTTAGGAAAAACCTGCACAAAATGATTTCCTGAGCTTAGCACTTTGCTGTCCCCTTCATAGAAAGCCTGCTCTAATTCAGGCAGAATTGATTTTTCAAAGGCAGCTCCAGTGGTTTCTCCATTGGCCTTTATGATGGAATACTGAGGTTTGTCTTCCAAAATAGATAAGAGCATAAAGCCTTCATCTAGATTTAAAAGTTCATCCATTTCATGCCAAATGGCTTTGGGATAAAAAGGCTGAACAAAGACATCCAATGCCCCTCCACAGCTCAAACCCACTTCCCAAGCATCATCATCGGTAATGCCAAAATGAACTACCTGTGCTTTTCCATTTTTAATGATTTCGAGTGCCTTTTTCACTACAGCACCCTCCACACAACCACCGCTCACCGAGCCTGTCATTTCGCCATTTTCGGAAATAATCAATGCAGAACCTACGGGTCTTGGCGAACTTTTCCATGTATTGATTACCGTAGCGATAGCAAGAGTTTGCCCTTCTCTGTTTAATTTGCGTATACTTGAAACTATATCAATCATTACTGCACATTATTCACCCTAAAAACGAAGATACACTTGCTTTACGATAATCACGGCAGACAACTCAGATATTTGAGATTAGGAGTAACCGATAGGTGCAACCTGCGCTGCTTTTATTGTATGCCCGAAGAAGGCTTGAATTTCAGCCATCGGAGCCAAATTCTTTCTTTCGAAGAAATGGAAAGGCTGACGCGTATTCTAGCAGAAATGGGCATCAACAAGGTGAGAATCACAGGGGGTGAACCTTTCGTTAGAAAGAATATTATGGAGTTGATTGAAAACATCAGCACCATTGAAGGCATTAATTCCGTGAATATTACCACCAACGGAACCAGCTTGATTGAGCATTTACCCAAACTCAAAGCCATTGGGATTGATGCGATCAACCTTAGCCTTGATTGTTTGGATAAGGAGCGGTTTCTAAAAATTACCAGAAGGGACGAATATGATCAGGTAATGGATTCATTTCATGCGCTGATGGACTCAGGAATTACAACCAAAATCAATATGGTGGTAATGGAAGAGCACAATATTGAAGACATCATTCCCATGTGCGAACTCACTTTACAACATAAGGCAAGCGTTCGTTTTATTGAAGAAATGCCTTTCAATGGGGGTGGGAAAAAGTTCTCGCCAATCACATGGAATGCCCGACAAATTCTCGCGCATATTCAAGGCCATTATCCTAATGTTGAAAAACTTCCTGACCCGGAAAGTTCTACTTCGCTGAATTATCAATTACCGAATGCCAAAGGAAGTTTCGGAATCATTCCAGCCTATACACGTACCATCTGCCATTCCTGCGATAGAATAAGGTTAACGCCAAAAGGTGAACTGAAAACTTGTCTTTATGATGGCGGAAGCTTCAGCTTTAGAGACTTTATGCGGGCTGGGGCAACAGATGAGGAAATTAGAAATCAGTTCAGAACGCTGTTCAGCAACCGAGCGAAAGATGGGTTCGAAGCCCAACAAAAATCATCAAATCCTTTTGAATCAATGGCCACCATTGGCGGATAAAATCACCCTATGGAATTCATTAAGTTTACAGAAGCACTTAATATCGTTAAAAGCCATCCTTTCATTCCTTTGGTTGAAAAGAGAGAATTAAAGGACTGTGTAGGTTTAATTTTAAACGAAGACCTCAAAGCCGATCGCCCCTTCCCTCCTTTTGATCGGGTAACGATGGACGGAATTGCCATTGCTTTTTCCGAGTTTGAAAAAGGGCAACGTAGTTTTAAAATTGAAAAAACCATTCCTGCAGGCACACCACAATATACAGTCAAGAATGTCGCTGAATGTGTACAAATCATGACGGGTGCTATGATGCCCATTGGCTTAGATACCGTGATTCGTTATGAGGATTTAACGATTGTGGATGACACAGCAACCCTTAATATTGAAACGATTAAGCGGCAACAGAACGTCCATTTTAAGGGAATGGATAAACAATTGGGTGATACCCTTCTTAAAAAAGGAATTAAGTTAGGTGCTCCTGAAATGAATATTGCTGCGGCCATTGGAAAGGCTGATCTTTCGGTGCTTATTCCGCCCAAAGCTGTGATAATCACTACTGGCGATGAATTAGTGCCCATTGAAACCACGCCTGAAGCACATCAAATCAGAAGGTCAGGGAACTACGGAATCCAAGCCTTGCTCAATCAATATGGAGTAGAAACCTCCATGCATCACATGAATGACAACAAGGCTTTGATGAAAGAAGATTTGGCAGCGTTAATCGAGACATATCAATGCATTGTGTTAACTGGAGGAGTGTCGAAAGGCAAGTTTGATTACCTACCTGAAATTTTAGATGAGCTGGGTGTTCAGAAGCATTTCCACAAAGTAAATCAACGGCCAGGAAAGCCTTTTTGGTTTGGTACTGCTACCAATGGAAGCACTATTTTCGCCTTGCCAGGCAATCCCGTTTCTTCCTTTATGTGTGCCTCTGTATATATTCAAGCCTGGGTAAATACTTCGCTGAAGATTACACCAAAATCCATCAAAGTAAAACTAGACAAAGAGGTCAGTTTCCCACGACCACTCACCTACTTCTTAGAATGCTCCATTGCCTTTGATGAAAATGGAACACTACTGGCCTCCCCTTTTATTGGACATGGATCGGGAGATTTTGCCAATCTTGCTGTGGCCGATGGTTTCGTAATTCTTCCTACTGAAAAATCCGTTTTCAAAGCAGGGGAAGTCTATGATTTTGTACCTTTTAGAAATCTGTTTTAAATCATGAGCAAAGAATTTACCCACATAGATCAGAACAAGCCCACCATGGTAGATGTTGGTGACAAGGCCGAAACCAAACGCACCGCCATTGCTCAGAGCATTGTTCAACTTCCAGAAGAAATGAAGGAACATATTGCTGAAGGCGAGATCAAAACTTTGAAAGGCCCTGTTTTTCAAACCGCCATTATTGCTGGAATTCAAGGAGCAAAAAGAACTTCTGAATTGATACCGCTTTGCCATAATCTGCCTTTGAGCAAAGTTGAAATTGACATCAAATTGTTAGAAAACCTTCGGGTTGAAATTACCTGTGAAGCCAGAACCTTTGGAAAAACGGGGGTTGAAATGGAAGCCTTGACTGGAGCATCGATAGCCGCCTTAACAGTTTATGATATGTGTAAGGCGTTTTCTCACAACATAGAAATTCAAAACACCCGCTTGATGAAAAAGACAGGTGGAAAAAGTGACTTTGGCCAAGCCTAATACTTGGTTTAATTCCTCCAAATTTTAATAGCTTTGAGCTTATGCCTCATGTAATGTTTACATCTGCCCTCAAAACCTTCTTCCCAAACCTAAAGGAAGAATATATTGAAGCGGACAGCATTAAGGCACTTCTTTCGGAACTCGAGAAAAAACACCAAGGAATACAAGGCTATTTGGTTGACGAAAAAGGCCAGATCAGAGAACATGTAAAGTTCTATATTGACAATGAACTTTACGATGAAAAGGCACATACCGAATTGCCAAAATCGGCTCAAATCCACATCATACAAGCCATATCGGGAGGATAATGAAGTTAGCAGTAGGCACAGACAAAGGCTTGCTTATTTATAAGCAAGCGAAAAACAACGAGTGGGTGTTGGCCGACATCCACTTTATAGGAATGCCTATTGGTGCTTTTCATACCGATAAGAATCAACATTGGTGGGTAGCCATCAACCACAAACATTGGGGTCCAAAGGTTTATGTTTCAGCAAACATGGGCGAAACCTTTACTGAAGTAAGCAGCCCCAAATTCTCAACAGAAAGCCCGTTTACACTCAAGTCTATTTGGACGATTGAATCTCAAAGTATAGGTACTGTTCACCGGCTTTATATTGGCACCGAACCCGCTGCTTTGTTTTACTCTGATGACTTGGGTAAAAGTTGGAACGAAATGAATGGACTCAGCAATCATCCTTCTCGATCCAGTTGGCAGGGTGGTGGTAAAGGAAGTAATTCTCCATTTTTACATACCATTCTTTCCAACTTAGAAAATGAAAACCATTTAATCGTGGGAATTAGCTGTGCTGGCGTCTTTCAAACTTATGATGGCGGCATTACTTGGCAACCGACCAATACAGGACTCAAAGCCTTCTTTTTACCCAATACAGAAAGCGTAGTAGGCCACGATCCGCATACGATTTGCCAATCGAAAACAAATTCCAACGTGCTTTGGCAACAGAACCACTGTGGTATCTACCGCTCCGAGGACCTAGGGAAAACATGGCGAGACGTTACTGACAAGAAAGGAAATGCAGTTTATGGTTTTGCAATGACCATTGCTGAAGACAATGATTCTGAGGCTTGGGTAATTCCAGCACAGAGCGATCATTTGAGAATTCCACATGAACAAAAACTAGCAGTGTATTATACAAAAGACGCTGGGCAAAACTGGAAAGCACTCGAAAATGGGCTACCTAAGCCAGCATTCGATTTGATATTACGCGATGCCTTCGACATCAAGAATAATGCTTTGGTCTTCGGCACAAACAATGGAAACCTCTATATTTCAATGGACAAAGGTCAGCATTGGACTACAATAAGTCAGAACTTAAGTACGGTTCGATCCGTAGCCTTATTTATTTAGTCGAGGAAGAAATCGACTAGGTAAAATCGAATCTCTCAAATTTCAAGCACTTTGAATTTGACAATTCTGATCCTTCAACAATTCTTCAATATGATCAAGGTCTAAACCATCCACGGTGTTTTTGAAATTGGCTTTATACTCTTGCACTAGTTCTTTTCTTTTCATCGCCTCTAAAAACCTTCTCATGTCTTCTCTGGTTTCCAGTGTCAAGCCAGGAACAGGGATTGCTTTTTTAGAAGTGGCATCCAAACGTACCATTGTAAAGTAAGAAGAGTTCGTATGTCTAATTTCTCCTGTGATGATACTTTCTGCCTCCACTCTTATTCCAACCGTTACAGAAGAAGTACCCACATGATTTACAGAAGCATGTAAATGCACTAAATCACCTACTTCAACGGGTGCTAAAAAATCAACCACATTCATTGAAGCAGTAACACAATAACCACCTGCATGCTTTGCAGAACAAGCATAAGCTACCTTATCCATTAAAGATAGAATAGTCCCTCCGTGAATTTTCCCGCCAAAATTGGCATAAGAAGGAATCATTAACTCCGTAATCAGGGTCTTGGAATAATTAACAGAACGGTAAATTGATTGATTCATATGGAGAGTTTATGGATGAGGCTAAAGATGACAAAATTTTTAAGTTGGCCGACATCTATTTTAATGCTTTCAGGGTTTGATGCACTAAAGTGAAGCTTATTTATTTTTAAAAAACCTTCCAACATAACCATTTATTTATTCTTAATTAATTCTATTAAGTATTATATTCTGTAAAATGCGAGACTATTCGTATATTGCGGCTTATCTGCGCCAATGAGATCCCTGAAATTTATACCATTTTGTTTTTTTGTAATCCTTTGTGCTAGCTGCAATGCTCAAGACAACAAGGCTGATCAAATAAAAATGGCATTACTTGCCGCGCCTGCTGAAGTAAGAGACGGTGCTCATGTTTATGGATTCGATAATGACGGAAAGTTCATCACCTTGCGTGAGGGAACAAACGGTTTTATTGTTCGCTCTGATGACCCAAATCAAGAAGGATTTGAAGTAGTGTGCTACGGAGTTGATACTGAACCTTTCATGGCCCGTGGCCGTGAGTTAAAATCAAAAGGTAAAGGCAGAGCAGATATACTCTCTATGAGAGAAGAAGAAGCAGAAGCGGGCACTTTAAAAATGCCTAATTATGGTTCTGTACTCCATATCTATTATGGCAAAGATGCCAAATACAATCCTGAAACAGAGGAGATTGAAGGTGCGAATTATAGATATGTAATCTATACACCTCAAGCTACTCAAGCGTCTACAGGATTACCTCTAAGACCAAATGGCCCTGGCCATCCGTGGTTGATGTTTCCTGGAACACACCGGGCTCATATAATGATTACCCCACCGGAGGGAAATTAAAATCTATTAGAATTTACTAAAGGAGGGATTTGATCGACAAACGTCAATCCTGCTTTTTTGAATATATTGTTTAATTGAACGGGTTTCTAATCCAAAAAAGAAGTTATGACAGCAGAATCTAAAGGTTCAA
>TARA_R110001599_G_scaffold26544_1_pt1 | contig 15704 bp, 14 predicted proteins | sample TARA_R110001599 | Tara Oceans TARA_R110001599 (sample SAMEA4398360) | marine metagenome | biome: Polar Biome; feature: [MES] marine water layer (ENVO:01000295) within the mesopelagic zone...; material: water (ENVO:00002006), including particulate matter (ENVO:01000060) such as...... | reverse complement strand
TCTCTCCTCCGGGACCATCCCGTGATGAACAGAAGATTAGCCCGAGGGGAAACAATGCCGAAATCAGTAAATTTCCTAAGAGCAATCGAGAATGTCGATTATTGAAGGATCTGTCAGGAAGCCATTCGATCAATAGACCTGTTATCGCTGACGATTGGCACGCGTGCCAAAACCAAAGAAGCCCGGCAGCTGGGTCGCATTAACTGCCGGACTTCCCCTGGATACCCAAAATGGGCTTGGTGCGGCACCGGGACCGAGAAGGATGAACTTCCCGATGGGGTCGGTGCCGCAAGATTTTGTTAACCGAGTCTTTTTACGCTGACTGTGACGGGGATCACTGACCCGAAGAAAAACAAACCGTGACGAGCGAAAACTTCATCGGGACGGACGATATTCAGACCGTCCGTTTTGCACGGTCCTTCTGGTTCTGCCCCTGGATCGCGTCTTTCGCAGCGCTCCACTCTTGGTCTCCCCAGCCGAGCAGCTGCGAGAAATTTCCGCCACCGGCAAGATAGCTGCCACCGTCTATCGCAATGGTCTGGCCGGTCAGATATTCCACACCGGGACCAAGCAGGAAGGCAGCGAGATTGGCCAGCTCGTGCATTTCACCCGGCCGGTCTATCGGTGCTCCGCTGCGCTGGCGCTCTTCGTCGCTGCCGGTGGGATTGAGGCGGCTCGACATGCCCTCGGTCGGGAACAGTCCCGGCGCGATTGCGTTGAGACGGATATTGTAACGCGCCCATTCGACCGCAAGACTCTGGGTCATCACATTGATCCCGGCCTTGGACATCGCGCTGGGCACGGTAAAGGCGCTGCCATTCCACACCCATGTGGTCAGGATCGAGACAATATTGCCGCGAGTCTTGCCCTCGATCCAGCGCTTGCCGATATCGTGGGTCATGTAGAATGTGCCGCGAAAGACGATATTGGCAATCGCGTCAAAGCCGCGGATAGAAAGATCTTCGGTCCGGGAAATGAAATTGCCCGCTGCGTTGTTGATCAGACCGGTGAGCGGTCCGTGCTGCTGCCAGATGATATCGTTCATCTCGCTGATCATCTCCGCGCTGCGGATATCGCACGGGTGCGGGACAACCTTGCCGCCATGTTTTTCGACCAGTTCCTCTGCCGTCGCCTGGCACACTTCGCCGCGCCGGCCGCAAATATGAACCTCTGCGCCAAGCTTGAGCAGGCCCTCGGCCATTTCCTTGCCGAGACCGGTGCCGCCGCCGGTTACGAGTATCCGTTCGCCCTTCATCAGGTCGTCGCGGAACATGAGTTTGCTGGTGTCCATATCATCCTGTCCTGTTCTTATCTGTTATGCCGCTCATGTTTCATGAGTCGCTGGATCCAGACTAGCAGTAATGGATCTTCGGAAAAGCTGCTTCTTGGGACAGGTTTGGCCGCCGGGCAAATATTGTGGCTGATGTCGAGCATCGTCGCGCTCGTTTCCGGACAAAAAAAACGGGAGCTTATCCGAAGATAAGCTCCCGCTGCGCCTCTGTTGGGGCTGCTGTCCTCTTGCGATTCCAGCGGCCGCTTGTTCGGCGTCCGGCTTCCGGTCCGAAGGCGTTAATGGTTGGTGGTTTTCCACGTGTCCGCTTGCGCTTCTTCGCTTCGGTCTCCAACCCGCATTGGGTCCGGTCACCCGATGATCTTCGTCCAGTCGATCCGTTCCGGCTTGCGCCTTCCCTTTTCGGCTATTCTCCGATCATCCGCCGTGAGATCATTTTATCTTTCTTGCGAAAAACAATCTGGTCATCTCGACGATCTTCCGGTTCCCGGGCTGTCCTGCGGGTCATTGCTGACTGGTCGCTGGTTCGTCCGGTGGCCTTCCGATAAGCCATATATGACTCTTGATCCCGAGTCGGACCTAATGGAAAATATGAAGTTATCCACAGGCGGCATAGTTAACGGTTGAAAACTACTGCCGATATGGTGGATAAGATTGGCACGGTGCCGGCGGGAAGGCAAATAGTCGCGCCAGTCGTCCGCTGGTCCGGTCCTTCAATCGGGAGGAGATTGTCGAAGAACCGGACCTTTGGACCAACCCCGGCGCCTCGATTGGGAGGAGGAGGTGGCTGCCGGGATTGTAACTCTTTGCCTCAGACCTGAATCGTTGACAGCAATACCATGCTGCTAACGGACAGGGCGGCGACAATATTGAAAAGCGTTCTCATGGATTTTCTCCTTGTTAAAACGCCTGTCAAACATCTCTTTTCCTGCGTAACTTACAGGCTCCAAATGGTCGCTTCCGATAAAGGTTTCAATTGAGAATGGAGTCACCTCAGTTGCATGAAACGCAACTGAGTAAATTCTATCTAATTGAAATATCAGAATATATTCTTCAGGAGCTTCTTGCCCTTGTCGAGCGGGTTCCTCCGGAAATTCGCTTCTTCCTTGCCAATATAGGTGAAGATACCTTCGAGCGCCTGATCGGTGACGCTGTCGGTCAGGCCGTCACGCGAAAAATCTGCACCGCCCAGCCGGGCCAGCGAGGAAATGGAGCCGAGCCGTTCGACCTGGCCATAGGCACCGAGGTCACCGAGCGCCTTTTCCACCAATGGCCGGACCTTGACCGCCAGTTCTTCACCCGATGTGCGGCGCAAATAATCGGAACCTGCCGCTTCGCCTCCGGTCACGATACCGACGCCATCCTGCAATGTCAGGCCATCGATAGCCGAGCGGAACACCGGCTTGGCTTCGAGAGCGGCCCTGCCGGCGGCGTCATTGAGTGTCTTGGTAATATCCTTGGTCAGCCCCGCCTTGCTGGTGAAACGCAATATGCTGGTGGCCTTTGCGAGCGGGCCGGGCAGCAATATCCGCACCGCCTTGTCCGCGTAGAATGCGCCGGGTTCGGACAGCTTGTCGAGCGCATTGTCGGACGCGTCGCCGAGCAGGCTTTTTACGCCTGTGCTCTGCGCCATGGCGGGGGTCGGCGCGAAAGCCATCATCGCCAACGGCGTGGTCGCAAGCGCGATGGCGCTGCATGTTCTGCTAAAGACTTTTCCGTACCCCATGACCATATCTCCTGTTTTAACTCAGGTGATCATAGCATATTCCTTGTGCTCTTGCCTGAACGCCTCTGGCTAAACGGGTAAAATCATGCAAAGCGACAGATTGTCGCCTCCGCTATTTGCGTTCGGAAAACAGCAATATGCCTTTGGTCTCGGTCCCGGACAATTCTGTCAGGTCGAGCGAGAATGGATCACCCTCTGCGGTTTCGCCCGAAAGGCTGGTGCCATCGCGTACGACCTTGAAATCATTGCCGTTCAAACGGGTTTCGTACCAGTCGGCCAGTTTCTCGACACCGGCTGGCGATTTGAAGCTGATCCGGACCTCGCCGCCCTGCCCGTCCTTGTCCTCGATATCGAAACCGGTGACCTGGCTGCCGGGATAGAGGTCGACATCGTTCATGTCGAAATCATCGCTGTCGAGAGTGATGTCCGGGAGATCGACCTCCATTGAAAAGCCGTCCGCCTTGATCGAGAATTTGCTGTCCTCACCGTCGCCACCGATTTTGACCTTCTCGGCTTCGGATTTGTCGTCGTCGCTGAAATCTATCGATACGGCGGAACCGTCTTCAGACTTGCTGCAAGCCGACAGAGCAAGCGGCAACGCCGCCAGTAGAATGAGATATTTGGTAGACATGAAAATCCCTCCAGACTGTGTTATTGAATTAATACAGTCTGGAGGGTGTCTCGTCAAGCGTCAGTCTGGATTCAGGCCTCGATCGAGGTTCCCGGATTGCCAGCATTGACGACACCGCCATCGACGGGAAGCGTTGAACCGACGACATAGTCACCGGCCGAGCTGGCGAGGAATAGCGCTGCCGCCGCCATGTCTTCGGGGCGACCGATGCGTTTCGCTGGAATGCCTTTTTCGACCTTGTCCTCATGATCGCGAGCCGCCTTGTTCATGGTCGAAGCAAAGGCGCCGGGCGCGATGGCGGTCATGATGATATCTTCCTGAACCAGCTTGGACGCCATTTTGCGGGTCAGATGGACCACCGCCGCCTTGGACGCCTGATAGCTGTAGGTTTCCCATGGGTTGACTCTCAGACCGTCGATCGAGGCAATATTGATAACCTTGGCCGGGCGCTCGAAGCTGGCGGCGGCTTTCAATTGCGGATGCAATGCCTGGGTCAGGAAGAACAGGCCTTTGACATTGGTGTCCATTACCTTGTCCCAGCCACCTTCGGAGAAAGACGTATATTCCTCGCCCCAGGCAACTCCGGCATTATTCACCAATATGTCGAGCTTCTCTTCGCGCGATGCGATTTCTGCAGCCAGTGCCTTGCAACCTTCATAGGTCGAGATATCACCCTGGATATAGGTGCAATTGTCGCCAAATTCGGCAGCAGCGGCTTCGCCCTGATCGGCCTTGCGACCAGAGATATAGACCTTGGCGCCCTGTGCCAGAAAACCTTCGGTGATCATCGCGCCAATTCCGCGCTGGCCACCGGTGACGAGAGCAACACGCCCTTCGAGAGAGAATAGCTTGTTAAAATCCATCGTCATTATCCTTTAATAGCCTTGCATTTCAGCGACGAGATTGGTGTGATAATTCACATCTCCCATGAACTCCTGCAGGGCGCGGTCGCGCTTCATATAGAGACCGATATCATATTCGTCGGTCATGCCGACGCCCCCGTGCATCTGGACGCCTTCCTTGACCGAAAGCGCGGTTGCCTTGCCGGCTTTTGCCTTGGCGACGGAAACCATCATGTCGGCACTGGCCGAGCCTTCGTCGAGCAATTGCTGGGCCTTCAGTACGCAGGCCCGTGCGACTTCGATCTCGCTGTAGAGATGCGAAATACGGTGCTGCAGCGCCTGGAACGATCCGATCAGCGAACCGAACTGGCTCCGGCCCTTGATATAGTCGACGGTGATATCCATCGCACCGGACCCCACGCCGAGCGTTTCGGCTGCGGCACCGGAGCGACCGGCATTGAGCAAGCGCCGCAAGACCGCGTCGCCGTCGTCGACTTCGCCAACCACCGCGTCGGCGTCGACGAGAACGCCGTCAAATTGCATATGCGCTGCCATCGCGCTGTCGACCAGCCGCGCATTGTCTCTGGAGACACCCTTTGCACTGGTGTCGACCGCGAAAAGCGTCAGGCCTTTTTCATCGCCAGCCTTGCCGCTGGTCCGCGCTGCGACGAGGACCATGTCGGCCGAACCGCCCTGGACCACGAACTGCTTCTTGCCGTCGAGCTTGAAGCCGTTGCCTTCGCGGGTCGCCGCCATGCCGATCTGGTCGGGACGATGTTTCGCGCCTTCATCAATGGCCAGCGCCAATACCGTGTCCCCGGAAAGAATGCCCGGGAAATATTTGTCGCGCAATGCCTTGCCGCCCGCATTGAGCGCTTCGACACCGGCAACCGCTGTGGTCAGAAAGGGCGATGGCGTGAGATTGCGTCCGATTTCTTCCAGCACGACACCCGCTTCGACATGGCCGAGCCCAAGCCCGCCTTCGTCTTCGCCGATCAATATGCCGGTAAAGCCCATCTCCGCAAACTGCTTCCACAATGCGTGCGAGAAGCCGTCCTTGCATTGCTTGTCACGGAATTCGCGCATGTGCGAGACCGGTGCCTCGCCCTTCATGAATTCTACCGCGCTGTCGTGGAGCATCTTCTGATCATCGTTCAAATAAAGAGGCATTTTCTAGTCCTTGTCTTGATCTGTGTACTGCGAGCACGCTCGCAAACCCGTGCCGGTGGAACGGTGGTCGGGAAGAGCCCTGCTAGGCGCCGGGCAACCGCAATATCTGCTTGGAGATGACGTTCAGCATGACTTCGCTGGTGCCGCCCTCGATGCTGTTGGCTTTGGTCCGCAACCAGTCGCGTGCGGTCATTCCGCCGTTGCTGGCATCGCTTTCCCATTCCAGAACCGCGCTACCGCCAGAGGACATGATCAGTTCGTAACGGCTCTTGTTGAGCTCGGTGCCGACATATTTCATCATGTTCGGTTGTGCCGGATGACAGAGGCCTGCCTTGAACGTGTCGCCGAAACGCTCGGCCATCGCGCGGAAGGCGAGCAGTTCCATGTCGAGGTCTGCCAGTTTCGCACGGAGGATCGGATCGTCGAGACGGCCCATTTCATCGCGGCCGATCTTGTCGGCAAATTTCTCGCCCAGCGAGCTGCCGGCCGAGCCGCCCTGACCGGAGATCATGCTGCGTTCGTGACCGAGCAGATATTTGGCGACGTCCCAGCCCTTGTTTTCCTCATAGACGATGGCGGACACGTCTTCACCATAGGTTTTGGGTACTTTCACGTCGTCGAAGAAAGTTTCGCAAAATGGCGATGCACCGGAGATCAGCTTGATCGGCTTGGTCGAGACGCCCTCGCTGGCCATGTCGAACAACAGGAAGGTAATACCTTTGTGCTTCTCGTTCTTGTCGGTGCGCGTCAGGCAGAAGATCCAGTCGGCCTGATCGGCGTAGCTGGTCCAGATTTTCTGGCCGTTGACCAGATAATGATCGCCCTGGTCGATCGCGCTGGTTTGCAGCGATGCCAGATCGGAACCGGAACCCGGTTCGGAATAGCCCTGACACCAGCGAATTTCTCCGCGAGCGATCTGCGGCAGGAAATGTTTCTTCTGCGCTTCGGTGCCGAAGTGCAGCAATGCGGGGCCAAGCATCCAGATGCCAAAGCTCGACAAGGGCGAACGGCATCTGAGCCGGGCCATTTCCTGACCGAGAACTTTTGCTTCGGCCCGCGACAGTCCGCCGCCGCCATATTCCGTCGGCCAGTCTGGCACCGTCCAGCCTTTTGCCGCCATGATATCCAGCCATTCTTTCTGGCCCGGCTGATACACCGCATTGCGGCCACCCCAGCAAGCGTCGTCTTCGCTGGTCATTGGCTCGCGCATCTCCGGCGGGCAATTGGCTTCGAGCCAGGCGGCCGTCTCCGCGCGGAATGTTTCAAGATCGGACATCACGAATTTCCTTTTAATTGATCAATTAAAGTTCGACTATCATAATTGCGTTGTTTGATTCAATGATTCCCTTGGCCAAATGTCAAAAATAATCAAAGAATCTGGCGCATGTTTTTCGGCGACCGATCAGCCTTCAGATTTCCGTAACGGAAAAAAGACCGGTTGCCACAAGTGATTGGCGCACAAAAGCGTCGACGCTGCATTGACAGGATAAGAGGGAGCGCAAACGGATGCGATTTAAGGGCAAGACCGCCGTAATTACCGGCGGGTCGTCGGGCATTGGACGCGCTAGCGTCGAACTTTTCCTCCGCGAGGGCGCCACGGTCGTCATGGGCGACATTGATGAGGCGGAGAGCATCGCGATGATGTCGGCGCCGGGCGATACGTTTCTTTTCCAAAAATGCGATGTCACGCAGGAAAATGAAATCAAGGCGCTGATGGACTATGCTGCGGAAAAAACCGGCGGCATCGATGTCGTGTTCAATAATGCCGGTGCAGGCGGTCCCCGCGATGCGATCGACGAGATCAGCGGCGACGACTGGGATTTTGCCATGGCCCTGCTGCTCAAGTCCGTCGCGATGGGGATCCGCCACGCCGCGCCGCATCTCAAGCACCGCGGTGGCGGAGCGATCGTCAACACGGCCTCCATTTGTGCTTTTCAGGCCGGCTATGGCCCGATTGCCTATTCCACGGCCAAGGCCGGTGTCTTGCATCTGACCAAGGTCGCCGCAGCCGAACTGGCCCAATATAAGGTCCGGGTAAACGCGATTTGCCCCGGGTTCATCCAGACCAATATTTTTGCTGCCAGTCTCGGGGCGAACAAGGAAGAAGCCCGGCAGATCAATTCGGTGCTCGGCCAGGCCGCTGCCAACGCGCAGCCGGTTGCGCGCCCGGGCGTGCCAAGCGACATCGCCGAAGCAGCCGCCTATCTCGCGTCTGACGCAGCAGGCTTCGTCACCGGCACGCATTTGCTGGTCGACGGCGGTATGCTGGTCGGCACGCCGGGCAGCTGGAACCCGGAGGTCCCGGGCATGCTCGATGCGATCGTGCCGGAGCATCTACGTTGACAGACAGTTCCGACAAGCTCCCGCTCAGAACCAAAATATTATACGGCTTCGGCGCTTCGGCCTACGGGATCAAGGACAACGGTTTCTCCGTCTTTCTGCTCTTCTATTATAATCAGGTTATCGGCATGCGTGCCGATGTTGTCAGTCTGGCGATTGCCATCGCGCTGTTTGTCGATGCGTTCATAGATCCGCTGATCGGCCAGATGACCGACCGGACCCGCACGCCGATAGGCAGGCGCCACCCGTGGCTATACGGCGCGGCCATACCGATCGCCGCCGCCTGGTTGCTGCTGTGGCATCCACCCGAAGCCAGCGCCGCGATCCAGTTTTTCTATCTGCTGACGATGGCGATGCTGGTGCGCATATCCCTGTCGGCTTACGAAGTCCCCTCGCTGGCATTGTTGCCGGAACTCAGCCGCGATTATCATGAACGGACCAGTACATTGCGCTACCGCACCCTGTTCGGCTGGGCCAGCGGCCTGGGCATCATGGTATTTGCTTATGGCGTCCTGCTGGTCCCCAGCGAAAAATATCCCGTCGGAATGCTCAACATCGACGGCTATTCGACCTTCGCGATCATCGGCGCCTGCATCATGGCCTTTGCCGTCCTGGTGTCGGCCGTCGGCACCCACAAGCGGATGGTTGGCCGGTACAAGGCTGAAAAAACCCAGCCAAAGACCGCCGAAAGCTTCTCGGAAATGCTGTCCGCATTCCGCTTTTCGCCCTTTCTGCTGCTGATGTTCGCGGGCATATTCGCCTTTACCAATCAGGGGTTGCTGTTTTCGATGACGCCTTATCTGCTCACCCATGTCTGGGAATTCGGCTCGGCGGAAATGACGCTCTATTCTGCGGTGCTGTTCATCGGCGTCATTCTGGCATTCGTCCTGGTCACGCCGGTTTCGAAAAAATTCGGCAAACCCAAGGCGGCTTCCTTTTTTACGCTGTTTGCGGTGATCGTCGGCACGGCTCCTTACTGGCTGCGTATGATCGAGGCCTTTCCGCCGCCCGGATCACCATCGCTGATTCCCCTTCTTTTCACTTTCCTCGTGATCGGCATCGGGGCCAGCATCTCGGCGATGATCCTGACCATGTCGATGATGGCCGATGTGACAGACGCCTATGAATTCGAGGTCGGCAAACGCACCGAAGGCCTGTTCTCCTCCGGCATGTGGTTCATGCAGAAGATGGTCGGGGGCATGGGCATATTGCTGTCGGGCCTGATCATTTCCTTCATTCAGCTGCCCGCGCAGGCGGTTCCGGGAAGCGTGGATCCGGCGATTGTCGACAATCTCGCCTTGATTTTCGTGTCACTGGTTACCGTGATCGGCCTCGCCGGTACATGGGCCTACAGCCTGTTCCCGCTGACCGAACAGGACCATGGTGAGCGCGTTGCAAAGCTCGCCGTAGCCATGCCGAAGGTGAAATGATGAAGGCAGAACAAAAATGCGTTCGGCGCGGCTTTCGCTGTGGCAAAGCCTCGCCGCCTCTGATAAGTTAATCGTATAGTTAAATTGCTGACAGAAAGAAAAGGGCTGGAGAATGGATTTCGATCTCACTGAAAAACAGGAATATTGGCGCAACCGGGTACGCGATCACATCGATACCCACCTCCGTCCCCGCATCGCTGACTATCAAAAGGAAGATGCAACAGGTGATCGCTGGAAGGTCCTGCAAGTCATTGAGGAAGAGAAGAAAAAGGCCAAGGAAGCCGGTATCTGGAACCTCTTCATGCCGCCCTCCAATCCGAATCTGTCGCACATCGACGATACGTTCGAATTTGAAGGCCCCGGCCTGACCAATATGGAATATGCCTTGTGCGCAGAAGAAATGGGCCGCGTCGGCTTTTCTTCGGAAGTATTCAACTGCTCCGCTCCCGACACCGGCAATATGGAAGTGTTCCACCGCTACGGTACGTTGGAGCAAAAGGAACAATATCTACGGCCGCTGATGAACGGCGAGCTTCGCTCCGCCTTCCTGATGACCGAGCCGGCGGTGGCGTCATCCGATGCGACCAATATCGAGACCAAGATTGTTCGCGACGGCGATGAATATGTGATCAATGGCCGCAAATGGTGGTCATCCGGCCTCGGCGACCCGCGCTGCAAGATTGCCATTTTGATGGGCAAGACCACGTTCGAGGGCAGCCGCTATACCCAGCAGTCCCAGATTCTCATGCCGACCGATGCCCCCGGTGTGAACGTCATCCGTCACCTGCCGGTGTTCGGCTATGACGATGCGCCACACGGCCATATGGAAGTCGAAATGAAGGACGTTCGCGTTCCCGCCTCGAATATCATCCTCGGCGAGGGGCGCGGCTTTGAAATTGCCCAGGGTCGCCTCGGGCCCGGTCGTATCCATCACTGCATGCGGACCATCGGTGTCGCCGAAGAAGCGCTCGAGAAAATGGTCAAGCGCCTGCAATCGAGAATCGCATTCGGCAAGCGTATTTCCGAACATAGCGTCTGGGACGAACGGGTTGCCCGCGCCCGGATCGACATCGACATGAGCCGCCTGCTCTGCCTGAAAGCGGCGGACATGATGGACAAGGTCGGCAACAAATATGCCAAGGCCGAGATCGCCATGATCAAGGTTCAGGCACCGACCATGGCGCTGAAGATTATCGACGATGCGATCCAGGCCCATGGCGGCGGCGGCGTTTCCGACGACTTCGGTCTCGCCCAGGCCTATGCGCATCAGCGGACCCTGCGGCTTGCCGACGGTCCGGACGAAGTGCACAATCGCACGATCGCCAAGATGGAATATGGCAAATATGCCGAGACCGCCGACGGCAGCAAGATGAAGGAAGACTTTTCGTCCGGCGATCTCGCCGTCACCCGCTAGGAGCAGATAATGAAAGCAGCAGTACTGATAGAAGCGGGAAAACCGCTCGTCATTGAGGATGTCGTAATCTCCAAACCGGGACCCCATGAAGTGTTGATCCGGACAGCAGCCTGCGGGCTGTGCCATTCGGATCTCCATTTCATCGATGGCGCCTATCCGCATCCCCTGCCCGCCATTCCGGGCCACGAGGCGGCGGGGATCGTCGAGGCTATCGGAAGCGAAGTCCGCACCGTCGCGGTTGGTGATGCGGTGGTCAGCTGTCTGTCGGCTTTTTGCGGCCATTGCGAATTTTGCGTGTCCGGCCGGATGTCCCTGTGCCTCGGCGCCGACACTCGGCGGAGCCCCGATGACGCGCCGCGGATCATCCGTCCGGATGGATCGACCGTCGGGCAGATGCTCAATCTTTCGGCCTTTGCCGAACAGATGCTGATCCACGAACATGCCTGTGTGCGGATCGATCCGGACATGCCGCTGGATCGCGCTGCCGTCATCGGCTGCGCGGTGACCACCGGCGCGGGCACCATCTTCAACGCCTGCGCGGTGACACCTGGTGAAACAGTGGCGGTCGTTGGTTGCGGCGGGGTTGGTCTGGCGACCATCAATGCCGCTAAAATTGCGGGTGCTGGCCGGATTATCGCTGCGGACCCGATCAAGGAAAAACGCGATCTGGCGATCAAGCTGGGTGCGACCGACGTGATCGATGCGGCTGCCGACGATGCGGCTGAGCAGATAGTCGAGCTCACCAAGGGTGGCGTCGATCATGCGATCGAGGCGGTCGGGCGTCCGGCTTCCGGTGACCTGGCAGTCGGTTCGCTCAAGCGCGGAGGCACAGCCACCATACTCGGCATGATGCCGCTCGATCACAAGGTCGGGCTGAGCGCGATGGATTTGCTTTCGGGCAAAAAATTGCAGGGTGTGCTAATGGGGGCCAATCGCTTCCCGGTTGATATTCCCCGGCTGGTGGATTTTTATCTGCGCGGGATGCTTGATCTGGACAGCATCGTCGCCGAAACAATCCCGCTTGAGCAGATCAACGACGGCTTTGATAAAATGAAAAAAGGTGATGCGGCCCGTTCCGTGATCGTCTTCGGATAAAGAAAGAGGAATCCATGAACCCACAGGTTGATATGGTCGGCACGATGGACGTGCCGGAAAAAGACAAATTGGACGAAGCGAGTCTGGCCCGCTGGATGGAGGCCAATGTCGAAGGCTATGCCGGCCCCCTGACCCTGACCAAATTCAAGGGCGGGCAATCCAATCCGACCTACAAGATCGACACGCCGAACAAATCCTATGTCTTGCGCAAGAAACCTTTCGGAAAGCTTCTGCCGTCGGCCCACGCCGTTGATCGCGAGTTTCGCGTGATTGCAGGCCTCGACCCGACGCCGTTCCCGGTCCCCAAGCCTTATGGCCTGTGTGATGACGACAACGTGATCGGGACAATGTTCTACGTCATGGACATGGCGGATGGCCGGACCTTGTGGGAAGGCACGCTGCCCGACAGCAATCCCGAAGAGCGCCGCGCGATCTATTACGAAATGATCGACAATCTGGCCCTGCTGCACAGCTTCGACCCGGCTGAACTGGGACTGGAGAAGCATGGCAAGCCGGGCAATTATTGCGAACGCCAGATTTCCCGCTGGACGCAGCAATATAAATTGTCCGAAATCGACGAGATCCCGGAAATGGACCGGCTGATCGAATGGCTCACAAAAACCATCCCCGAGCAGAAAGGCTTTGGCATCGTCCATGGCGACTATCGCCTCGACAATATGATCTTTGCCCATGACGAACCCAAGGTGATCGCCGTTCTGGACTGGGAACTCTCGACCCTCGGTGATCCGATTGCCGATTTCGCTTACTGGCTGATGTCCTACGAAATGGAGCCGGAAGGCCGCAGTGGACTCAAAGGCGTTGATCTGAAAGCCCTTGGCATTCCGACCCGCGAAGAAGCGATTGCCCGCTATTGCGAGAAGTCGGGTATGAAAGAACTGCCGCCGATGGACTGGTATCTCGCCTATAATCTCTTCCGCATTGCCGCGATTTTGCAAGGCATCCGGAAGCGGGTTGCCGACGGCACCGCCAATAGCGCGGCAGCCGCCGAAATGTCGGATCGGGTCACCCCATTGGCAATAGCCGGCTGGGAAGCCGCAAAGCGAGCAGGAGCATGAGCATGGACCTCGAGGACAAAGTCGCGATCATTACCGGAGCCGGTAGCGGGATTGGCCGCGCTGCGGCTTTGCTCTTCGCCCAGCATGGCGCGAAAGTCATCGCCAGCGACGTGACCGACGCCGTCGAAGACACTGCAAAAGGTTCCGAAGGCAATATCATCGCGATCAAGGCCGATGCCGGATCGGAAGGCGATGTCGAAATGCTGGTAGAAGCGGCACAGCAACGCTTCGGCGACCTCAATGTCTTTTTCGCCAATGCCGGAATCGGCGGCGGGTTTGAGGGCATATTCGACAGCAGCGTAGCCGAATGGCAGGAAGTGTTGCGAGTCAATCTGATCGGCCCGTTTCTGGCCTGCAAATATGCCGGCAAGGTGATCGCCGAAAGCAAACATGGCGGATCGATCATCTGCACCGCCAGCGTAGCCGGTATCCGGTCCGGCGCGGGTGGACCAGCCTACTCAGCCTCGAAGGCCGGCGTCATCAATCTGGTCAAGGTCGCGTCCCAACAATTCGCGACATCCAACGTCCGGTGCAATGCGATTTGCCCCGGCATTACCGAAACCGGCATGACCCAGTTCATCTACGACAAGGCCCGGGAGAAGGGCAAGGAAGACCGGCTCGGCTATCTCAACCCGCTGCGCCGCGGTGCCTCGCCCAGCGAGATGGCGGAGGTCGCGCTGTTTCTGGCGTCCGACCGCTCGTCTTATGTCAATGGTCAGGCGATTGCCGTCGACGGCGGACTGAGCGCATCGCACCCGGTCACCCGTCAGGAATTCGGCCGGACTGCGGTCTAGTCAGAACAGAAAGTCAATTCGCGAACGCGAGGTCACCGTTGCCGATCTGGACAAAGTCCACGCGGCCTTCGGTGGCTCCGCACAGAAATGTGCTCCGGTCGCTGTTTGACAATTCGCCTTCAACCCGCCAGCCCTCGCCGTCACGGACTACCGATTCAATGGCGATAACCTGCGCGTCGCGACCGGCTTGCCGCTCGGCGGCAGAGGAACAGGCATTGATCGCCGATTCCATCGCACCCGTTCCACGGCTGTCGCGATTATCGTTGCGGGTTTCGGCACGCCAGTCGTCATGGCGTTGGCGATCGGTGCGATAGTCGCGATCATCAGAACGGCGGTCATCATTGCTCTTTGAGGCCGCGCTGGCAATTGCGGCAATGCCGCCGATCACCAAAATGCCGGCCAGAACGTCTCCACCGCTGATCCCGCGGTGGTGGCGACGATGTCCGCGATAGCCTCGATAGCCGCGGTTGGACCGCCAGCCCTCGGCGATGTCGCTGTCGGCATTCCAGCCGAGCGCGGACGCGTCAATCGGCGTGGCAATCGCGCTGCCGCCATTCATGGGCGCCGCAAATGCCGGCGATACGCCGGTAAAGATCAGTGCAGTCGAAGCTGCAACGGCAGAAATTCTTGTTACGATGGTCATGTCTGTTATCCCCGTTTTGGCGCAGACTTCCCGTGAGGAATCCTGCAGTTGAACCGAATATAGTTGGTCCAGCCTGTCACCAGGCTGAACCATTTTCTCTTGGTCAGGACTGATCGTCCTACTTAGCGGCGGCTATAGTTGAGCCCGCTGAACTGGACGTCGCTCACCCGGTTGCCTTCGATATAGCAGGTGAATTTACCCTGATCGGCATAGTTCGATCGATAATGACGACCGCCCCGGCCCTGTTCGACCAGAATTTTGCCCTTGACCCGATAGCCGTAGCGTGTCCGGTCGACGTCGCGGATGTCGGTTACCGATGCCCGGCCACGCCGTGTTGCCTCGCTCTCGGCCGCCCGCACGCAACGGTTAACCGCCTGGCGCTGGCCGATCTGACGGTAATTATTGCCATAGCGGGACTCGGTGTAACGCCCGTTGTCATAACGGTCTCCGCGATAATTCGCATCGCTATAGCCACGGTTCTTGCTGCTCGAGCTCGCTATCGCAGCAATCGCGCCGATAATCGCAACTCCGGCGATTACCTCGCCGGCGCTCGGTCCGCCATTGCGGCTGTCCTTCGCCATTGCAGGGGTTGCGGAAACGGCCATTGCAGCAGCAGCAGCGGTTCCGACAAGAGCTTTGTTCAACTTGTTCATATCGACTTTCCTTTCACACTGCCCGAAACCTTTTCCCGAGCTTGCAAAGCCCTTCTAGGTGATTCGGCTTGAGTGAAGGCTGAACTGCCCCGACAGGAGCTGTTCATGTTAAGGGCCATTTTTATGAACAGCTATTGATCGAGCTCCAACCCGGTCGTGTGCGCCAGAAATGCGTATATGTCGGAATATTCCTCGATGACCTTGTCGGTCGGCTTGCCACTGCCATGACCGGCCCGGGTCTCGATACGGATGATATGGGGCTGGTCGCCGGTATCCAGCGCCTGCAACCGCGCGGTATATTTGAAGCTGTGACCGGGCACGACCCGGTCGTCGGTATCGGCGGTCGAAACGATCAGGGCCGGGTAATCGACCCCGTCCTCGATATTGTGATAAGGCGAATAGGCAAGCTGGGTTCTGAAATCCTGCTCCTTGTTCGGATAGCCATAATCATCCACCCAATAGCGTCCGGCGGTGAACCGGTCGAAGCGGAGCATGTCCATCACCCCGACCGCGGCATGTCCGGCGGTGAACAGATCAGGGCGCTGGTTCATCACCGCGCCGACCAGCAATCCGCCGTTGGACCGCCCTTCTATGGCCAG
>TARA_R110001599_G_scaffold110523_3_pt1 | contig 15726 bp, 11 predicted proteins | sample TARA_R110001599 | Tara Oceans TARA_R110001599 (sample SAMEA4398360) | marine metagenome | biome: Polar Biome; feature: [MES] marine water layer (ENVO:01000295) within the mesopelagic zone...; material: water (ENVO:00002006), including particulate matter (ENVO:01000060) such... | reverse complement strand
GAATATATTCAAATGATACCTAATAAAGGTGTAATTAAAAATTCATCTGATACAACTGTTATACAAGACGCTGCGTTTGATTCAGGTAATACAATTGATATATCTGAAAATAGATTTGGTGAAAATATTGAGCCATTATCTGGCTTCAGTGATAAAATAAATAGTTTAAAGAAAATATATTTTAAAGATGTAGTTACAAAAAAATTAATACCTTTATCAGGTTCTAGTTTTAAATCTATTTACGATAAATTTAAATCTGATAATATTCTATACAATCAAATTATAAATTCGGATATATTGGATATTAATGTTTATGAGGATACGTTTAGTTTTGATTTAAGTACATATTCAATTATCGATACATTTAAATATGGTGGCAACTTTATCGAACAAGTTAATTCACCGTTAATAATTAAAAAGGATAATATTAACCCAAGTCTATCTTTCATAACTAAAGATTGTTATGAAGATAATTCTATTTATAAATTTAACATAAGTCTTTCCGGGGTTAATTTATCCAGTAATAATACTTTTTATTATGAACTATATAGATATGATACAAATAAAAAGATTATAGATGAGATAAGCACAAGAAGAACCGAACCTGCAAGTTATTTCCGTGATACTTTTAATTTAAATAATGGGTGTTATGATACTACATCTGATGCTAATATATCATTAACTAAAATTATAAATAGTGAATTAAACTATAATAGTAATGATAACACGTTTATATTGACTACTACGTTTTTAAGGCAAAATAATTCAATAGCAATTCATTATTTTAATTATAAAATTATCAATAATAAAGTAGTACCGTTGAATAATAATATGTATACCAACTTTAATGATTCCTTTATTTTAAGTGCAAGACAAGATATAATATCTATAGCGGAATCAGCAGGTACATTTAATTTTTTAACTGGCGGTGGAGATATAACAATTCCATCACTATCGTTTCCAGTTGAAAATTTTAGTAGAACAGTAACTTTCGCATATTCAGGTGCACCAAATATTAATTTTAATTTGCAAAATGTCGACCAATCTTTAAACGGGTTAAGTCTTTATAGAGCAGATGTTAATTTTGGTGACGGTGATTCAGATATTTTTTATTCTAAATATCAACCAAATAATACTTTAAAGTTAGATAATTTTTCTCATAACTATTTTCCTTTCGACGATAACAACTTCAGCAATGGTTCAATAAAATTTTATTATGAAAATGGAGGTATAGTAACTATTAATCTCAAAGTTTATAAATTACTTGATGATTTTAGTAAGTTAGAATTAAAAACTATTAACGGTCAAAAAACTAATTCTAATAATTTCTGTTTTAATATTGTTGATAAAAATAATACGATTTATAGTTATATTGATAATTATAATAATACCACGCTTACGTTGTCTAGTAATTTTGATACAGAAGTACCGAGTAACAGTACCTTACGTTTGGTATTATCTGGGCAGGGTATACCACCATATATACAAACAACATATACTATAAACGGTGCTCAGAAAGTTACTAATCCAACTGGGGTATTTAGGTTTAGGGATAATATTGCTTTTACAAATATTATTGGGTTATCTTCATCTGCAAATAATAAATTTAACATAACTATAGATGAACTTGGTATATGTAAAAGCTTTGTATTATTACCGACTGAATAAATATCTTTATGCCAATTAAACTAAACATTTTAGAACCTGTAAGGGATCAAAGAGAGGAAACCATCTATAGAGATATTGACTTAAACGTTAATGTAGGTATCGTTAAAGGTGATAGTGCTGCTAGTCCTGAAAATTTGAAAGATTTAAATACATCGGTAAATTTCGAAGCAATTAAAAATTCATTAATAAATCTAATTACTACATTCCCAGGACAGAAAATACTTAACCCTGAATTTGGTATGAATTTTGGAGATCTTCTATTTCTACCAGTATCGAAAGCAAGAGCTACAGTTGTAGGGGAAACCATAAACAACACCGTTGCAGGGTTTGAACCGAGAATTCAAATTTCATTTATTGAAGTAACCGCAGATATTGAAAAACAAGAATATGAATTAGATATTGAAATTACTATTCCAGAGTTTAATAATAAACCTCTTAACTTAAAAGGCCGGTTAAACAAATCTGGTTTTTATAGTTTTAATTAAATATAATTATGGCAATAAAAAATTTAACTGATTTTAGTTTACCGAGAGATAGTTACACAGCTTTTGATGCTAAATCACTAAAAGAATTAATTCAAACAAGACTTAACCAAGGTGGTGTATATACTGACCAGTCTTTTGAAGGTAGTAATATGTCATCTATTATTGATGTTATTGCTTATAGCTATCATTTATTATTATTCTACTTAAATCAAACGTCAACGGAAACAACATTTACCGATACTAGTATATATGAAAATATGAATAGAATCGTTAAGTTGATTGATTATAAACCAACTGGTTATCAAACATCTTTACTTTCTTTTGATGTGACTGCTAGCAGTGAACTACCAATAGATGCATATACTATAAAAAGATATAGTTATTTCGTGGCTGGTGGAGTTTATTATTCTTTTACAAATGATTGTACTTTTAATAAAACTGTTGTCGGTAATCAATCATTAGAAAACTTTTCAAGTGAAAATCTTTTAAGAGAAGGTCAGTATGTTGAATACCCAGAAGTATTCGCATTAGGAGAAGATTTTGAATCAGTACCTTTAGCGGTAAAAAGCGATAATGACAATTTTCAAATTAATGTTGATAGCGGTTCAATTGATATATTTATTCAAGATGTCAATACTGGTAAAATAGTAGAATTTACCGAAACTTCAAGTGTATTTTTAGAAGGACCAGATTCTACAGTTTACGAAAAAAGGTTAAATGAGAATAGTATTTATGAATTTAAATTTGGAAATGGGATCTTTGGTAAAAAATTAAATGAAGGTGATCGTATTTTGATTTATTATATTCAAAGTTCAGGTAATGCCGGTGTAATTTCACCTGGTATCTTAAATGGTAATCCTATAAATTTCTACATAACACCAAGATTTACACAAATTAGTAATGAAATTTACAATAGTACTTTTAATTTCGTGACAGTAAATCAGACACCATTTTTAAGTTTTTCAAATACATTGCAGTCAACATCTCCAGTTTTAAAAGAAGATGTTGAAAGTATTAGAAATAATGCTTCTAAAAACTTTCAACTTCAAAATAGAATTATAACTTTGAAAGATTATGATAATTTTCTTAAAACTAATTTCTCTCAAGTTCTTAAATCTTTCAGCGTTGTTAATAATGATGATTATATTGATACTTATTTGAATTATTTCTTGAATATAGGTTTAAATAAGCCGAACGATGATAGTAGAGTTTTATTCAATCAAGTTAATTTTAATTCTATAAATCAAGCAAATAACATATATCTATTTCTAGTTTCAAAATTTAATAATGTTGATGCTAATGACAATCTTAATTATGTTTCAACATCACAGAAATCATCTATTGTTAATTCTTTCCAACAACAACAGCAAGCTAATATAAATGTTGTACCGGTAGACCCAGTTTACACTTCATTTAGTTTAGGTGCGAGGAGTGGTCAATCCCCAGATTTAATTACGAAAGACATATCTGATGAATCGTTTTTAGTTATAAAAAGAGACGTTTTAAGTAATACAAGTACTGAAGCTATAAAAGAAAGAATTAATAACATATTTGTAAATTACTTTGAATCTTTAAATTTAGGTAGTGTAGTAAGCTTAACAGAATTAAGTAATCAAATTTTTAATGTTGGTGGGGTTGACGATATACGAACAAGAAGAGTTATAAATAATCTAACAGTTAATGAAATCCAAGGTATAAATCTTATCGCTTTCAACCCTATTTACCCTGACAATGATATAGAATTAATTTCAAGTGATTTATCATTACCATTTTTTAAATATCCGTACTTAAAAGGTAAGTCGATATTATCTAATATTATTATAGAGAATTCATAATATGTCATACAGCTTTAATAAAGACTATAGCTCATTATCAGGTATTGCTGTACCTTTGAATATCTATGATCGGAACCTTAAGCTTGTTTTATCTAATACATCAACCGTAGCAATTAATAGTGATCGTATATATTCAGGTGTATTAGGGGGGATTTATGCAGTACCAGAGTTTTTAAATGTTGATCTGACCATTTCTGATACTAATTTTTTTATAGACTTTGGTGATGGTACAATAGTTGAAAATAATTTATCTGCATTTCATGAATATGAGACATCAGGTAATTATCCTATAACACTAGTAGTTACAAATAGTTCTGGTTTCTTTTTTAGGTCACAGGATAGCTATATGTTGGATATAAAAGACCCAGTACCTGATAAAATATTTATTTCTCAAGATACTGACCTGCAAAATGAAAGTGAAGGTAACGTTAAATTTTATATTACAAGATTCAATACATTAAATACATCTAGGGTATTATCTGCTAATAATTATAAAATAAATTTAAGCGTTGATAAGAATGCTTCACTCTTAGAAAGTGAAACTAATTATATTAATAATCCTAATTTCCAATACCAAAATAGAAGTTTTTTCTTTACTTCACCAGATTCAAAGTTTGAAGTAATAGATGGTGTTGAAACTACTAGTGATTTTATTTACGGTAAAACCTTATCAGGTGAGTTACAAGTATCGACTACTTCTGCTGCTGATACATTTCTTTTAGGTACATCAGGTTTCGGTACATTTCATTATTATGAACCAGGTGTTTAAATTATACCTTTTTAAGTTCTTTTATTTCTTTACCTAATCTTTTTACCTCTTCAATTAAAACTGGTATAAGACCTGTATAGTCTACTGTTAGATAACCATCGCCATTTTCTCTAACTAAACTATCATCAATGGCGTGTAAGTCTTGGGCTATGACACCTTTACCTTTACCAGTTCTTTTAGATCTACTATTCCAATCAAATTCATAACCAGTCAGGTTATTAATATAATTACTTGAATCAATTGGAATTAAATTTTCTTTTAATCTACTATCTGAAGTAGAAAAAGCTGTTATATCACCAGTAGAATTAATAGCTCCGGAATTAATAGTCCCGGTTACGCATAAATCACCGGTAATATTAGTATCACGTATATTGGATACCCCACAGACTGTTATTGTATTACTAAAATCTATTGCACCGTTAAATTCTCCATTACCGGTTAATTTAAAATTTGCACCTGTAAGACCGTTTGTCACGGTATTACCTGAAACTATTAAATTATTATCTACAGTCGCGCTACCTTTAACACAAATATTAGTATTTGTAGTTATGTCATTACCTACTAATAATGTGTTACACGCTATTAATGAACTATCAAATATAGAAGTACTTCCTACTGAACCTAAACTTAAAGAAGAACAGCAACCTAAAGCATCTGTTATTCTAGTAGTAGCACCACCATTTAATTTATTATTGTCGAAGGTTTTAAGTAAACCTTCATACGTTTCATTTATATTTTTTCCTATTAAACTAGCCATTATTTGTTCTCCAAAGTTTTAATTCTATTGTTTAAACTTTTTACTTCTTCAATTAAGTGAGGTATTAATTGCACATAATCGACAGATAAGTAACCATCTTGATTTTCTCTTACCGCTGATGGAATTAACTCTTTAACTTCTTGTGCTATAACACCAACACCTTCACCTGTTTTACCAGACTTCTCATCCCAATCATAAGTATAACCATTTAAATTGTTTATAACATCATTCGAATTATTAATTTTAATAATATTATTTTTTAATCTTTTATCTGAAGTATAAAACGCTGTTATATCACCTTTAGATGTAATTGAACCATCTACTGCTAAATTATTACTAACATTGACGTTAGCGTTTAAATTAGTCGTTCCGGTTACTGTTAACGAACCACCGACTGAGACCGAAGAATCAAAAGTAGCTATACCATTAAAATTCACTACATCTAAATTAGTAGTTCCGCAAATGCTATTAGTACATGTACCAGCTTTTGCACCCACATAAAGTCGTTCTTCTATTTGTACACCTCCTTTTTGTACATCAAGTAAGCAATCATGACGGATATTAGTTTTATCTTCCCCATTAATTATAGTAGGTCCACTTATCGATACCCCTGCGTTTCTTAAACCTAATGATAATGCAGATGCTTGTCCGATACCATCACTCATAATTACATTAGCATTTGGTACAGAACAGCGATTAGCATTGCAGAATACTGCAGGTGCACCTCTACCAGTACCTACCGAGCTCGGTAATATATCATTATCTGATACCTTTAACAGAGCCGGGTATGTAAATGCTATAATTTCGCCGCCTAATCCAGTAATGCTTGCCATATATATTATTTATCTAATAAAACTGTCTTAGAAGGTGGTATTCTTTCACCTCGTTTTAAAGTTTTAACTATTTTTATTAGTTTATTTTGGTAATTGAAAATATTAGTAAAAACTCTATTTAGTGTGTTACCATTTAACGTTTCATTAACCCCGATGAAGTATTGTTTTTGATCATTTAAATCTAAATCTTTTTTATCTTCATAACTAAGTTCTATAAAATCTTTAAATCTTAAATAGCCTTTAGTCAATACAGTATCAAATTCTGCTAATATTTGTTTATTTAAATTTGAACTTAAAAGGTTTAAGTTGAATAAATGCCTATAAAATGTAGAATTTATCGTTATATTATTAAACAGTTCATTTTTAATAAATATTTCACTTTTTTCGTAAAAATTAGGAGCGGTTGTATTTAATAAAGAAACAGTATCGTTAGTTTCTTTAAAACTCATTACTCTATTATTTGTCCATAATATTAACTTATCTTGATTTTCGATATCATCCCCAATAATATTCAGACCACCTGCAGCTATTGTAAACTTGTCAAAATCAGGTAAATCATCCCATACAACCTCATATGCAGAAAATTCATTAAAGATTGTATTCCATAAAGCAACAGAATCAAACGTAATATCTATTGTAAATCGTTCTATTAATTCATTTTGAGAATTTACAAAATATTTGTAAATATTTTTATTTGATTGAAGGTAATAAATATTACTATCATTTTCAGAAAAAATTACCTTTCTTGCTTCCTCAAAAGCACCAATTAAAGGTATTTCAAATTCAAAAGGATTTTTTGTATATGTATATTTATCAATTTGATTTAAATTATTAGCATCTAAAACTACTACAATAAAATTCTTTGTTAGTACGTATAATAAGTTAAACGTCTGGTTATATGTCATACTAGCAAATTCATTTTCAGTAAAAAATCTAGTATTTGCATATTGTGTTTTATATACAAATTCATCACTAAACTTTTTAATAGTACCATTTGCTTTATCGAATACATAAACATTACTATCGCCATACTCTACATATGTATTATCGGTTAGATTAGTTTGACTACTACCTTCACCACCTATAGTATTTAAAAGTTTTATTTCTCGAACCCCGGTCCTATCTTTATTAACAATGCTTCTTATATTAGTTTTAAATACCTGCTGTCTATCCCTATCATTAATATATAATATATCCTTTTCTTTATCAGCAGCAATACTTGTTACATTTAAAAACCTTAAATCATTTTGTATACCCAACCCATCAGCACTTAATACAAACTCAAATTTTGTATTATTTTCGTCTAGCTGATAGGCAAATAAATATGAACTTGTACTGACAAATAAACTAAATTCATCTAGTGTTTTCGTACTTTTAACTGCAACGGTATTTATATTATTTGCGTTTGTTAGTTCAATGTTATAACCAGATACAGGTGTTAAGCTTGGATCCAAACCTCCAGATATAAATCTTTTATTTGAGGCCACCCATTCCCATTCCGTACCTGATAATACTGCATACCCGTCAAATGTATCTGGTACTAGAGGATCTTTTATATTATTAAATCTATAAAGATCGATAAAATTTTCATATAGAAGATTTAATTTAAAATTTATCGAATTCTTATTTATGATTTCATTAGGTTTAAAGATTATATCATCCAAAGTGTATGATGGGTTTAACGGATTATATATGGTCCGATCAAAAAACTTTTTTGATTTTATTACATCTGTATTTATATTTTCAATTATTGTTAATTCTTCTTGTTGAGAATTTTTTGTTTTGTAAAAAATAGTATTTTTTGAATTATAATAACCGGTATAGTTATTACCGTTTAACTTAAAGTTACTACCATCTGTGAATGCTATTTTTTTAGATGTAGTGATTTCTTTGTATTCATTACTTGATGTGTTTATCAAATCTTGACCAATATAAAAATTTGTTGATATTTCGTTTGTTGACATATTATTCTAATCTACGTTATAAATTAATTTTTGTTGTGAAGGAGTTACAACTTTAACAGAGCGTTTTAAGTAATCCTCTAATTGTGCTTTAACATCATTATTTATATCAATATTTTTAATATTCACTTTTACATAGTTACTAATGTTACCTGGTATATTATAATTAAACATTGTATCGATTTCTTCAGTTTTGTTTCTAGTTGCACACGGTACTCTAAAATATAATGGGTCAATTGATTTTGTCTGTAGTTCTAAATAATTAATTAAACTAGTTTCAAAGGAAGTATTATGTACTTTAAAGTTTTTCAACAAACCCCCTTTACTATTGTAAGATATATCCGTTACAATATTATCAATCGGTGTATTACGTATATTTTGAGTATTAATAAATAGTTCTGGGTAAATTATTCTTTCAATTGGTATTAAATTAGGTTCAAAGGTTATATCACCAATGAATAAACCATTATTATATAATCTAATTTTACCACTATTAATATCAAAATCTAAATTAATATAATTTTTAATATCAAGATTAGGTATTTCAAAAATAATTTCTACATTAGATGTATCCTCAGATTGTTGAAGTTGAATTGACCCATCCCAAGCACTTAGCCCTAAAGCTGGGTTTGTCCATTCGAATGAACTATAACCGGTAGCAGATAGAGGAGGACCTGCTTCATTCCATTTTTCAGTTATCCATCTAACATTTGTTAAAGAATTTAAATTAAATTTAAAAATTAGTTTATCTCTATATGAACTATATTTTTGATTAATAGAATAGTAACTTGTAGGATTAATAAACATTCGACTACCGGTTAAAGTATCAAATTTTGTATTTAAGGTACCATTGAAATTTATTATATCTGAATATTGCTTCGTGTTAAATCTTCTATTGTAATATATACCGTTATTATATTCTGCACTCAAAGAGTTTGATGAACTAAACACACTTGATGCAATATTCTCAGTTGCTATATATACAGTTTGGGACGTAATATCTGACCCAGTGATTGGTATCGAATAAGTATTTTCTAATAACCCAGTGGTCGCATTAATTTTATCTATTACTATATTTGAAGATAAATCTCTAGCAAATGATAAGATTTTTAATTGTTTATTCTCTTCAATAAAATCTAGCTTATAACCCTCTGCAACAGTATTACTTAGTTCATAGGCAGATAGTCTAAATCTTTCCGATGTAAATTCTTGCACATATCCTTGACTTGCAGTTAAATTAACATACTGTACAAAAAGTCGACTATCTGCAGAATTAATATCATAAATTTTCGAATTTATTGAATCTAAAATTGGATCTTCAAATCGTTCAGATTCTAATAAATCAAATATAATACGTGCTCTACCTGCTTGTCTAAATGTAAAATATTGTGTAAACGCAGGATTGGTACCGGAATATAACAGTAAATCGTCATAATCACTTTCTGTAAACGAACGACCAGCAATCACCCCTCCGCTAAGGGAATCAAATAACGGGGTACCACGAAACGCTTCCCCTGGTATGAATTGAGTAGATATAAATCTATTAGAGTTATCTAATGAACAAGCAACGCTTTCATCAATTTTAACAGGAGATTGTCCTTCTAGAAATCTATAACCAGTAGCAGTAGGTACTAAACTTTGATATATACCTGAAAAGGGGTCAGTCTTTAACTGTAGATTTAAAGCTGGTTCTTTAGTAAGTACTAAGTTATTCAAATCTAAATTAATTATTGGACCATCAACATTATATTCATTAGTAAATATTAGTACATTATTATAACCGTAGTAGGTCTTACTCTTATATGATTTAACTACTTCAGATAATAATAAATTTTGTCCGGTCGAGGTTGTCGGTGATCTTTCAGCCAACGTTTCTCCAAAATAATTTGTTTTTATTAATTTATTATCACATACTAAAACAAAATTATTATTTTGTTCTATATATAGAACATCTAAAATATTTTCTGTACTTTCATATGTATTTGTTCTCAATAATTTAAAATTATTATCATATATATAAAGTACATTTCCTTGAGGTATAAATATAAATGGTGTAAAAAAGTGATTATTTTTTAGTGAAAAACCATCTTCATATAAATTACCCATCAATTGAAACGAATCTAATGATGATAATGTATCAAGTTCTAATTCAAAACCGACATTAAAATCTCTATTAGGTATTGATTGTATATCTATATTATCAAAACCTTTTGTAGTATTAAGATTTACTTCATTAATGTTTTGTAGCTGAACAGAGGACGTTTGTATAGTAAATGTATCTCTTAATAATTTATCTTTTTGACCATCAATATATTCATTAATTTGTTTATCATTTATACGCTGATATACATAGGACGCACTAGGCTCAAACGTAAAATTACTCATTAAATCGTAATATATTAAATTAGTTTCATTAGTTTTAAAATATTCCGCAGCCTGCGCTGAATTCTCAAATAAATTTGATACACCAGAAAATGATATTGTATATGATTCATTTTTCGGAAGGTAATACCTATCATACCAAACACCGTTTGTTACACCATCTCCTTTTAACCAAGTACATAGATATGAACCAAAAATATCATTTTCTTGTATATCGTTAATTGATTGGAATCCTAAAAGATCACCACTTTGCAATACAAATAAACTTACATCATTTTGTAAAACTAAAAACTCCTCATCCTCAATAAAGGTATTCTGTAGGTTATTTTTATTAGTATCGGTAAGTTTAAAAACTTTATCACTGAAGTAAGGGTTATTAGCAGCAAAGGAACCATTACCAGCCAACCCAGTATCATTAATATTAATTTTTCTAAAGGGGAATAAATTATTTGGCATTGTAAATGCAGTAAAATCTTTCGAACCGATTTTAAATTCACTATCGAAAAATGTATAATTTAAAGTTATATTATCAGAATCTGTTTCTTTGCTTTTTTGATTGGTAAAATTCTGATACTCTCTACCTCTATATTCTTTATTATTGTCTGCATCTTCTGCACCGGGACCGTAAACAATATTATCACTTGATATATGATTTTTAAGATTAAAGAAATTTAAATTAGCATAAGTTTTATCTTTTACAACTACGTTTATAGCATTAGGTTTTAATTCTGGATCTGTCCCAAGTACATCTGTTATAGGTATATAATTTTTTTCGATTTCTAATGGAAGTAAGCTTTCTGTACGAATTCGTGCTAAAGTATCTTTTATTATTTGACTACCAGATATAATATTATTATAGGTATAATATGTCAAAAAATCGTATTTAATACCAGATACTGTATCATTTGATAAAGCATAATTATTCTTATAATCGTAATATGTAAATTGGTCTATATTATCCTTTTGTAGTAGTTTAATTTTATCTTCTACACCAATAGTACCATTCAATAACCTTTCTTCATTTATTGATGATAAACCAATAGAATTAATTGTAGATGAAAGAGGTATAGTTATAAATTCCTGTCGACCATTGATAGTTGAAACAATTTCTGTTTGTGTAACTAAAATTGTTTCAACAACTGTAACAATTCTCCCATCTTTAAAAAGTCTTAATTTATTATGCGTATCGTCATAAAAATAATTAAATTCATAACTTGAAGTAGGTGCAACTATATTACCTATAAATTTAAAAATTAATGCATCCTTGGTCGGATCATCAAACAAAAACTTTTCAAGTTTACCGTCAACTAATGATACAGTACATAAATCTTCATTTTTAAAATCAACTAAAAATTTATTACCTGAATTATCAACTACATCAATATTAAAAGTAGCTACTGAATCATCATCTCTTTTATTTGTCAAACATTGGAGGAAAAAACCTGCACTTAAGGTATTTTGGGTAGATTTGAACCCTAACTTAGTATTTAAATCTTGTTTTTCTATATTACCTCTCAAACTAAAAATATCGTTTGAATTTTTACCTTTAACAAGATTATTAACCGTATAGTTTTTAACAAAACTATCATTTGCACTTTTACTAATATTATAAGTTAATAAATTTAAACCTTGCAAGGTATATCTATCTTGACTAATAAAATCTATTTTATTATCAGGGTCTAAAAAATATATAGGTGATAAACTATTAAAATTTTTATATGTAGGAGATAAAGACATCTATTAATATTTATAATGAAAATTACTAATCAATTTGATACACTTATTTAAATTAATAATATCTATTATCAAATCTAAATTAAATTTGTACCTGAGTAAATGTCTTTTAGGATAATTTCATCTATACTATTATCTATACCACTTAGCGTAGTTAAATCCATATTAGAGTTAATATTTGTATCATCATAAAATGCAAATAAATTACTATTGTCAATTGTTGATATGTATTCATAGAACGTGTAATAATCAATTATCTTATCAGTTGATATACCACCCTGTTCATTTAAAATTCTAAAACTACTACCACCCTCTAAAATTAAATTATTACCTGAAATATCGAGCATATAATTAAAACTACCGACCCCTATCGGTAAATCTAACCCCCAACCCCATCTTGTATTATATGAGGTTAATTCAAAGGTTCTATTACTACCTAAATATCGAAAATCAAATGAACTAGTAGGGTCTGTATTTAGCAGGTAATATCTTTTACTAAATTTTTCATATGCAACAATAGGTTTAAAATGTATACCACCAGTTAATGTTTGAGTTAAAGTAATTTCAGGCCCTAAATTTTTACCTAAACCACTACTTGGTCTACCTTTATTATCAAAACTTTGATTATAATAATTTTTTATAGGTTTCATTTTCGATCTATTTGTACTAAAAAAGTCTACTATTCTTTTTAGTTTTGCTGGGTACCTATCTGAAAATCTATTAACATTACTATCTATAAGTTTTAAACTACTAATTAAGTTATCTATATTTGCATAATCAATGTCATTTGAATTAATTAAAAAATTTGATATTTTTTCATACACCTTTACACCTAATGTATTGGGGTCAACCGAATCCCCTACAATTTGACCAATAATATCAATAAAGAATTTAGGGTTATTTTTTATATTCGGTTGGTATAAATAATTTATAAAATTTTCACGTTGATCGTTATCTTCATTTATCTTTCTAAATTCTTTACCACTTAAAATAGGTACAATATTAAATGTGTTACTTTCTCCTCGGATAATTTTATTACCTCCATTAGCGGATACCCTTGCTCTTAATTTAATATTATTACCGATATCATTATATTGAAATGCGCCTTTGAAATAACCACCATGTAAATCAGCTGATAAACTACCGAAGTCGCTTGAAAACGTTGTTGTTAAAGTGCCGTTTTCACCCACTAACTCTAGAAAAATAGTGTCGGGAGTAGTATTACCATCTCCTAATGTAAAATTACTAAGATATTTTGCAGGGTAATTATTATTTGTCTTCACCCGGACTGTAAAATAAATTATTTGTGTTGTAAAATAATTGCTATCTAAATTAAAAGTATTATCATCATAACCAATACCGTCGATACCAGTAGTAGAGAAAGCTAACTTATCGATATTAATAGGTGTATTTTTTAGTATGTTTAACCGGGTACTTGCTGTAATTTGATTAAGAACAGGTAATCCATTTTGCGGTAAGTTATAATAATTTCTTTCAGGGTCAATTACAGCTGTTGTATCAAAATTTGCAAATATATTTACTTCTTTGTCCATTAATAAATATTTATAAACAAAAAGGGTTTTTAACTTTTAGTTACATTGGTTAAAAACGATAGAAAAAACTAATAGATAACATAAATATAATTATATTATGGCACGTAAATTTTTAGAACTCGTAGAAAATACTATAACAAGAATGAACAATGGTAGCTTTTTAACAGGTGATCTTGTTAAACTCGTTAAAAATTATAAAAGTAAAGACGGATTTAAAGGTCTTTCAGATCAACAAAAAGATTATATTGGTACATATTTTGATTCAGATAAGAATTATTATGTTGTTAATATTAAAACAGATGCATTGACACCAGGACCAGGTAATAGTGATAATAGAGGTACTGCTTTTTATGTAGATGTTGCTAGAGAGCTAGCTAATGGTAGATATGATAACCAAGGTAAAGTAACCGTTCCATCAGATATATTACAAGTTATTGATAACGGTATCAATAGACACCCAATACCTGACTCTGATACATACGATAACAAGATTCAAATCGACCCAAAAGAAATTGATGAAGAAGATGAGATTGAAATAACTAGAATGACTCAGCAAGGTGATTCACTTAAGAAATCGCAGTTATCAAATCCAAGACAAAATACTAAGATCCCTTCATCCCCAGCGACTAAATCACCTGCAGTTAATGAAAGTTATACTTCGCAGTATATACCAATTAAAGGTTAATTTTATGAAAAATAAGGACACGCAACTAATAGAAGAAGCTTATACACAAGTTCAAGAAGGTTTCGGTGATTTTGCTAAAAGCGCTGCTAAAATGACTGGTAAAACAGTCGGTAAAGTAGGATTAGCAGCAACTGGAGTAGCAGCAAAGACCGCCGGTATCGGACTCGACGGTTTAATGAAAGCTTTAAACTACCTTACATCGGAGCAGCTTCAAAAACTTGGACAAGCTGCTTTAAATAAAGCAGATCAAATAAAGATTAGCGACGAAGAGAGTTACTAATGAAAACTTTTCAAGAGTTTCATACTGATAGAATATTAAATGAAGTTGCATTTGCTCTACCTGCTATACCATATCTCGTAGGAGGAGCTAAAATATTAACCGACTTAGCTATTTCGGTAGTCGTTACTAAGCTAGGGTATGACGCTATAACATCTGACGCAGTTAAGAGTGCATCGGAAATGATTACCGGTGGTGGTATTGAAGTAGCTCCTTTAACCCAAGCTTCTCCTGAAATAGTTATAGATGCTATTGCACCTCATGTAACTAGTGAAGGTACTGTTGCAGTTACTACTGAAGCAGTTACAGGTATTAGTAGTTTATTGGATATACCAACTCAGGTAGTAACTTCTGTTTTAACTTATGCAGCAGGATTAGGTCTTTCGACTCTAGATGTTTGTCTAATCTTTGGAGCTGGTACTGCTTTAACTGCTGCGGGTGGTTATATGTACTATAAAAATAACGGACCGGACAAATTTAAAAATCTTCTTAAAAAAGCTCTAGAAAAGATTGTAAAGCTACTAAAACTGGCAGGCAGAGTAGCATTACATGGATTTATGCTTACTGGTAGAGCAGCAGTTGCAGCTATATCAACTGTATGGGGGTGGGTCACCGGTTTAATTAGTGCAGGTTTAATGGCCATAGTTAAGAAGGTGATTAGTAAGATAAGAGATAAAGACGAGAGTGAAGATATTGATTTAGATGATGATTCTAAATCTTCTCAAGATTTACCCAACACGCAAACGCATTAATTTCTTTATCTAATACAAATACGTCTTTATACATA
>TARA_R110001599_G_scaffold233082_1_pt1 | contig 15739 bp, 16 predicted proteins | sample TARA_R110001599 | Tara Oceans TARA_R110001599 (sample SAMEA4398360) | marine metagenome | biome: Polar Biome; feature: [MES] marine water layer (ENVO:01000295) within the mesopelagic zone...; material: water (ENVO:00002006), including particulate matter (ENVO:01000060) such... | reverse complement strand
CGCCTACGCGTCAATGACGAGTGTGTGCCAAAACTTGCCATTGAAGGTTCAATTTAGTTTTGGCCTAATCGTCATGAATCATCTTGCGGGAACATTAAGGCTTTGCTTCTAAAGCGGCCTTTTTTCGACCCGCAGTTTTGTTCTTAAAATTGCTGTTTGAGGTGTGGGTTTTGCAGTTGAACGAGTAATTCAATGTCATAAAAATCTTCCGCTTTCTTCACAAAGCGGAAGTTCATTAGTTCAGTATGAAATACACAAAAGCTGCAATTTAGTGCTCAGCTTTTGTGACAGAGGTAATATTCAAAAATTAATAAAAGCCCTTAATAACTAAACTGGCCAAAGGCATAATAAAGATCAGAGAGAAAACCAAAAATTGCGTATTACCCAGTACTTTTCTATCTACAATTCCATTCTCTGGATATTCAGAAAACTGGTGAAAACGAATTTTCCACAGCATATGAGACATACTTCCATTCATGTCTAACAGTAGCGTCATAAAAATAATCGCACTCACAAAATAGAAAACAGATACAAATCCGATTCCCGCAAATGGAAGAACGAAAATATTTAAACAAAATATCGGATAAATAAAGTTTTCAAACACATAATACTTTTGAGGATTCTTCTCTGTCTTTCTCGCCATGAAAAAAAACCACTTTCCATAAAGAAAAATAATTGTAGATATTCCAACTAGCAAAGCCGAAAAAGCTAGGTTCTGAGTAAATCCACCAATATTTAAAAACCTATCTAGTGTTAAGTAATTGACATATAGAGCCAATAAAAGAGCGGCTACTAGCCTTACTATCGTCATATTAATCCTAGTAGGAAGGTAAAACCTTCAGCAAAAATCAATAACCCGAGTCCTTCGGCAGACAACCCAACAATTCCGAGAGAAACGAGCCACATACCCATCAGTAACGCTAATGCTGCAATCAAGTTTGCATTATTAAACTCCTCATAGTTCATTGCATCGTTAATTGATGAAATCCAAAATGCGAAGTTAACAGCCGCCCATGCAGCACCAAGCAGTGCCCAACCTCCCGTCAACACACCACTAATAATTACAATCATGAACAAAGCAAGTACAAGCAGGAACCCCCCACTAGCGCCACCACTAATTTGATACGCTCCCACACCCGTTTCCGGGTCCAGCACAGAATAGCCGCTACCCTGCCAGCCATTTACCGAAATCGGAGATTGATGAGTGGTGACTTCCAAGCCCTGAGCCAGGGCTTGTTGAATCTCGGAACGGGCGCCGTCATCGATAGAAACGAAGTTCAGCTGTGATGCGATAGCGGATCATAGTGTGAATATGACTTCACGAATTTAGTATGTATCTGCCTTGTTAAAAACACAAAATATAACAATCAAACACTAAACTATTTGCATTCCAAGTTGAGATAATTCCCGACGCTAGTCCAGGCGAAATAATCCAATAATTTAATGATGTCTTTTCGAGTTTAAAAAGCCTATTCCAAATAAATTTATTCTCCAACCAAAGAATCAACAAACAAATCAAGCCAATTGAGAAAAAAAAGTAATAATAGTGAACATCATTTTCCTTTAAATAGTTCACAAACCTCTGATCAGATAACCCAAGCCTTTTCCCTATGCAGTGAAAAAAAGGTAAGCAAATAAAAGCGATAAAGTAATGAAAGCTACGCATATTGAACATCTCTTTTGTTCTTTTGATTTGACGCTGAATTTATACCAGAAACAATCATATCCGTGAGAATTAACATAAAAGTTGCAAGCACAAATGCCCACATGGCAACAAGCAACCCTACAAATAATGGAGATGCCGCAGTTCCAAAAGCGCTTACCAGCCAGGCCCCTGAAGCATTACCTAAAACAACGCCAATAATATTTAATATAAACTCAACCAGAGTTTCCAAATTAGGATTCGTAAGCAATGCGTCCAAAGCTAATGCAATTGAAACAATAGTCAAAAATTTCGCCGCAGTTCCAGCTTTCTTGGCAGCATTAGATTTGTGATCATCTATTGCCTTACTCCAGTAGGTTTGTCCATCGAAAAAGCCACCTAAAGTAGAAAGAATAACAGAGAGAAAACCACCAGATGCCCCACCACTAATCTGATAAGCCCCGACTCCGGTCTCTGGATCAAGCACAGAATAGCCACTACCTTGCCAGCCATTCACGGTAATCGTGGATTGATGTACGGTGACTTCGAGGCCTTGAGCCAGCGCCTGCTGAATGGCTGCTCTTGAACCGTCGTCGATGGAAATGAAGTTCAGCTGTGATGCGATAGCGGAAATAATAGAGTTAAATTTGCGACATTTATTTCTGTAGAATCCTTATTTAAATTCAGATTTTTTATCTCACTATCATCGATACTGATGGCATAAACTTTAAATAAATTATTTTGATTTCTGATCCCTCCGACAATCCTCGCCAGAATAATTCACAGTCTTTCCTCTTGCTTCCAAATGAGTCCAACTCACTAACTCTATAACGAAATTTATTATTGATTTTCCCATAATATTTTTTCCCATTAACTTCATAGGTATAGGTTATTTTAGGAAAGAAATATTTAAGCTTGTAGTACTGCATCTGAACATCTTCAGATAACTCTTCGCAGGAATTTACTTGAGCTATTGCCTTTCCTTTCATGAAAAGCTTTCTAATCAATTCTGGCCGTTTTCTTTCTACAAAGAAAATAAACATCAATACACTTACAATTAATATTAACCAAAATGTCATGAGCAGGTACCTTCAGTAGATATCAACCAGTTAACGAACTGATCCAACAAGAAACCAAAAACAAATCCGGCTAAGGGATTAAGCGCGCTCGCTACAGCTATCGCGAACTGAGAAATAAGTGCTGTCAGAAGCATAAAAATAATAACAGCTTGCATTCCAGAACCATTACACTTTGTGCCAGTAACCATAACTTCATGAAAGAATTTGATTGCAGTTAGAGCTCGATCGATGTTACCCAGCATAGGAACAACACTTTTTGTTGCAGCCGCAATAGAATCTAAACCGCCTGTTAATGTTGACAAAGCGCCTAAAAGAAAACTAACACCATCCAATAAATTTAAACTTCCTCCGTTAGCTCCACCACTAATCAAATAGGCACCGACTCCGGTTTCACGATCAATAACCGAATAACCGCTACCCTGCCAGCCATTTACATTGATGGGATTCTGATGAACGGTGACTTCCAACCCCTGAGCCAGGGCTTGTTGAATCTCTGAACGAGCACCTTCATCGATAGTGATGAAGTTCAGCTGTGATGCGTTAGCTGAACAATACAAAATCGCGATTTCTGTCCAATTTCCCCTAAATCACAATTTAAAAATGAGTGACTTAGGAGATGTTGGAATTTTCACGACTTGGATTTTTAGTACAAGTTCTTCCTGAACTAAACAGAATTAAATTTACTCTTTATTTGTTTTGTAGATTTTATAACATGAATGAATCAGTACACCGAAACCAAGAAAAAGAAATAAAACTGTTTCAATCCAAAATCTGTCTGGATTCTCAGCAAGATAAAGATCACTTCCCGGCAGAGATTGCCTTCCTTCAAATATCCCACCGATCATATGCACGATTAACGCAATAGCAGCAGCTACACTCAAATAATAATGTTTTTTAGTTTTGGCATGACGCATCAACTTCCTCCGCAAACAATAAACCGATTAGACTGAAACCAACCTGAAAAAACAATGGCATCGCAACAACAACTGACATTAGAGCTACAAATAAAAATGTAATCACTAATGTTATTGCTAGGTACCTTTCCCAATCACCTGAAAATACGCACTTATCAGTCTGTATATTTTCTATTGCGTTAAATGCTCCACGAAGAGATAAAAAAGCACTGATGGCCTTATTAAAGAAAGAAACTATAAACTCAGTCAAATCTTTAACAGTAAGAGTCCAGAATAAATTAGAATTCCATGCGTCAGAGAGGCCTAATGCCCCGCCACTAGCACCACCACTAATCTGATATGCCCCCACACCCGTTTCCGGATCCAGCACAGAATAGCCGCTACCTTGCCAACCATTAACGGAGATCGGGGATTGATGCACGGTGACTTCCAGCCCCTGGGCCAGGGCTTGTTGGATGGCAGTTCTGGAACCGTCATCGATATCGATGAAGTTCAGCTGTGATGCGTTAGCGGAACAAGAAAAATCCGGTATAGGTCAGTTTGTCTAACTGTGTACCATGTAAGATCCTGCTCTGTTTTTTCAGTATTTGTTATTTAAACAGAAAATATAAAACAGCAATAGCAATAATAACTAGAACCTCTATGCTCATGAAAATGCCTGCTATATCCATATTTTTTTTAATTCTTTTTTCGTCGTTCTTTTTCATCTCTTTACCCCTACTCATATGTTATGCGACATAAATTCGATAAGCATCAGCCTTAAGAGGTTTAAAGCTAAAAACAAAGTCCCAATCAAGAAAAGAGGTGTAAAAGCGACAAAAGCATACTGACCGACAATGACGCTAAGTATTAATCCAGAAATTAATCCGATTAACCTTCCACCATTAAACCCAATCTGAGTTTCATTTGACTCCGTTAAAGCAATAATAACACCCGCTAACAATGCTGCCGCTCCTGCAACGGCACCTACGGTAGCTGATGCCACTATAAGTGCTATCCCTTGAAGCAAGCCAAAGGTTAAACCTTTGAGAAAACCACCGGATGCACCGCCACTAATCAAATAAGCCCCCACACCTGTCTCCAGATCCAGAACGGAATAGCCAGAACCCTGCCAGCCATTCACGTAAATTGGGGATTGATGAACAGTGACTTCCAGCCCTTGGGCCAGGGCTTGTTGGATTTCAGAACGGGCACCTTCATCAATGGTGATGATGTTCAGCTGTGATGCGTTAGCGGAGCTTAATCATATGCCCCACTTTTGCAATCAAATGTGATCTATTGCGATAGCTATGGCTGCTAGAGCAATAGAAGCAGCAATAGCTGCATAGCGACTATTATTTGACCCAGCTGTAAATTTTTTCCATAAAAGCGCCTTCTCTGGATTTTTTCTTGAGACAAAACAGCTTTTCTCAGAGCTCAATGACGAAGACATTTCTTCAGCCTTGATACGATCTTGAAACACTAAACCATCGCTCAATCCTACTCGGGTGGAAGAGTAACGCTCACCGTCTACACAATAATTATATTTCACATAGACTACGAATATTTCTGTATGGCTATACCGGTTTGCTTGTTGTTCTATTGACATCTTAGCCTTAATCTCTTCTATAGGTACTGCAATAAAAGGTCGGTAGAAAATGTACCAAAAATATGGAAATAAACCATATATAAGGAGTAAGAAAGATATACAAATTAACGCGATCATGGACATTCTAATGTTCCTGTATAGTCAAACGCTTTATTTAGCAACTGCTCCAAAGCCGAACCCGTGACAAAGGCAGCTATGGGATTCGTCATCGCTAGAGTCAAGCTAACAATAGCTATAGTAAATAATGTCACGGCGGCGGTAACAAGCATTATTGTCTCAATCAAACTTTTACATTTGAGGCCTATAGTTAGCATCGAGTGTGTAAGTTTGGCAACATCTAAAAACTTCACAATGTTTGCTATAGCGGGAAGTGCCATCTTTGCAATACCTGCATGCGCACTAATTGCTTCTGCGGCACCAGCAAGAAAGCTTAGAGCATTAATGACTTTACCCAAGACAGCAAAACCACCACTAGCCCCGCCACTAATCTGATATGCCCCAACACCCATTTCAGGATCGATAACAGAATAACCACTTCCTTGCCAGCCATTTACCGTAATCGGGGATTGATGAACGGTCACTTCCAGCCCCTGGACAAGGGCTTGTTGGATTTCAGAACGGGCACCTTCATCTATCGTGATGAAGTTCAGCTGTGATGCGTTAGCGGAAATTCAGATTTCCATATTTTCAGAGAGCTCAAGTGCATCTTCGACTTCAACACCTAAATATCTTACCGTACTTTCCAATCTCGAATGACCCAGTAAAATCTGAATGGCTCTGAGATTCTTGGTCTTCTTATATATTAATGCAACTTTTGTCCGGCGTAATGAATGTGTTCCATAGGCAGATGCATCCAAGCCTATTCTTTCTATCCAATGTTTTACTAGACTATGGTATTGCCTAGTCGAAATGTGCGGATAAGCCAGGTATCGACTAGGAAATAGATAGTCCATTGAGTTCAACTTGGCTACCTCAATCCATTTTTCTATAGATTTTCGTGTTTTATGAGTGATCTCAAAAGTCACGGGGCGTTTTGTTTTTTGTTGGATGATTTGAGATCGGAGCAGAGCTTCAGAGCCGCGATAAACATCCCTGACTTGGAGCTTTACAAGATCACACCCTCTTAATTTGCTATCAATCGCCAGATTAAATAGAACTAAATCTCTTAAGTTATTGGTCTCCTCAAGCCGGAAGCGTATTGCCCATACCTGTTCAAGCTTCAAAGGTGGTTTCTGACCTATTAACTGATCTTTATTCCAAGGGGCAGATTTTAAGGTTGAGTGAGTAGAAGACACAAGACACCTCCAAGTACATTAATTTCAAACAATATGCTCTTTATAGCTAATTTAATGAAAAAAATTCTCTGGGATGTTTTTTGTTGTTCATATACTGAATTAGCTTAATTTTTTACTTTTGACTCATCTTAAGCTGATAGCCTTTCACAATTTTGAAAAAATGAGAGTTAGGTCATAAAACATGATCTTGATTCCAATATTTCACGTTCTGTCACACTCATAAGATTAACTTTTAGTTACAATCGGCCACGCTTGGGAAAGCGCTGTTCCAGCATAGGAGTCAGCACAATAAATCAGGGAAATGTCTTGAGAGCTTTATCTAGTACCTCCCCCGCAAGCACCAGTGTAATACCAGCATCAATTATCGTTTAAATGCAGCATCCTGAAATTAAACTAATGTCGTATCAGCTCGTCTGATTAAAAGTTAAGGAAAGCAGTGCCATGGATTTCAAGCATTCATCTTTTGGATCAAAACTTACGCGTCACTTATTATCAGTGAGATACGCATTCAGCCTACTTATATTATTGCTTTCAGGTCTAAGTATGCAGGCCTATGCCTTAGACTGCTCAAATGCAACAGCCAGCCCTAATCTACTTTGGCCGCCCAATCACAAGATGGCTAAGATTCAGATAAAAGGGTTGGGAAACGCCAATGTTACCGTGCAATGTATTTCACAGGATGAGCCGTTAAATGATTCGGGTGATGGTAATACAGAATTTGATGCAAGCGGATCAGGCTCGCCTTATGCATATGTCAGGCAGGAGCGTACTGGTGGTGGCAATGGCCGTGTTTATCATATCGATTTCAAAGCTACAAACGATCTGCTTGAGCAATGTTTTGGTAGCGTTCAAGTGGGCGTTCCTCCCAGCAAGAAAAAAAGAGTCACCGATGATGGTGCACTTTACTATTCAGTAGAAGATACCTCGCTTTGCGGTACCGATGTTAGCAACCTACCGCCCGTGATTCAGACTCAAGCCTTACCGACTGTCTATCTAGGTAATACCTATGAATACGATGTCGATGCAACGGATCCAGAAGGAGCCGCCCTCAGTTATGCCTTAATCAATGCGCCGACTTCAATGCAAATCAATAGAGACAGTGGCCTGATCAGCTGGGTTCCCAGTGAAAGTCAAGTGGGTGAGCATACCGTTCAGGTAATTGTCATTGATGATCAGGATGCCAGTGCAACACAAGAATTTACAATAAACGTGTTACCCCCTTTAAACAGCGTCCCTGTGATTACGTCCACCCCGATCACCCAGGCCAGCGTAGGCATTGCTTATACCTATCAGGTGCTTGCAAACGATCTTGATAATGACCCGCTGTCCTTCCAACTGGATATGGCGCCGGAAAGAATGACGATCACCGAGCATGGTCTTATTCAATGGATCGCAACGAATAATGATGTCACCGATCATACCGTTTCAATCAGTGTATACGATGGACAAGGTGGTGTTGCTTATCAAAGTTTTAGCCTTAACGTTCCGGAAGCGAACAGCGACCCCATTATTTCCTCTGAACCAGTGCCACAAGCCTGGGTGAATCAGTCTTATCAATACCAAGTCATCGCCTCCGATGCGGACGGAGATTCACTTGCCTATCAATTAGCCGTTTATCCCTTAGGTATGCAGATTGATCAAACTGGCTTAATCAGCTGGATACCCGCTGACATTGAGGTGGGTGACCATACGATAGAAGCACAGGTTGCAGATGGCCGCGGTGGTCTCACTGTTCAAAGCTATGTATTAAGTGTGACTATACCGAACCATAATCCTGTAATTGTTTCTGAACCTGTTCTGAGTGGCCCAACCCGGCTGGAATATACATATCAGGTACAGGCACAAGATGAAGATGGTGATTCATTAAGCTATAACTTAATCACTGCACCCGAAACCATGAGAATCTCGGAAAGTGGCTTGATTTCCTGGACACCGGCAATCGGTGCTGAAGGAGAATACACAATCGATATTCTGGTAACAGACGGTCATGAAGGGTCGGCAAGCCAATCCTATGTGTTAACTATTTTCCCACGACCGAATACGGCACCTACTATCTCCAGCCTTCCTGAAACAGATGTTTGGGTAGGTAGCACATTTTCCTATCAAATTACCGCCACTGATGCCGAAGATGACCCGATTACACTTTCATTAGTAGGGGCGCCTGAGCAGGCCAACCTAAGCCTAGAAACCGGTTTATTGACCTGGTCAACGCTGCCATCAGATACAGGCGCACATGAAATAATCATTCAAGCAACAGACGACACCGGTGCATTTTCTACACAGACCTTTATCTTAAATGTCAACGCATTACCTAATGTAGCCCCTGTCGCACAAAATCAAAGTATTTCCATATCGCAAGGTGGAACTTCAAGTCTGGTGTTAACCGGCTATGATGCGGATCAGGATGCCTTGCACTTTACAGTTGTCCAAGCACCCAAATATGGCACCATTCTGGGTACAGCACCCAATCTTCAATATATTCCGAATGAATCTTTCACCGGACAAGACACACTTTATTTTGTGGTGAGTGATCACAAAAGTACATCGAGTCCAGCCAAAATCGATATTACGATCCTTCCAGTGAATCATGCGCCCAGAATTATCAGCGAGCCACCGAGTCTGGCTGTGAAGCAAGGGGATGCCTTTAACTATCCTGTTAGCGCGGTGGATACTGATGGCGATGTGCTAAGCTTTACGATGACGGGGCCTTCATCGGCTGTGATGTCTTCAGCGGGCACTATTTCGTTTGATACAAGTACAATAGCACCGGGTAGTTATTCTTTCTCTGTTCTCGTCTCCGATCCTGATGGCGCGCAAGATCAACAAAACTTCAGTTTGTCTGTACTAGAAGCCACAGTTCAGACCTTCCAGATTACATCAACGCCTGAGCCGAAAGCCTACGCCAATTCAACCTATACCTATGCGCTTTCTACCAACCAAGATCCATCACAAGTCACATATGAATTACTCGCGGGTGATGGATCGGCATACCTTGATGGCGACACACTAAATTGGCAGCCTGCTACCGAGCAGATGCTTGAGAAGGATATTAAGCTATCCATGTGTGCCAATTATGATGATTTTATTATTGGCGCAGCGGGATCGGCATCTGTTTATGCAGAAAGTAATATCGATGCTAAGCGTTTTCCAAGGATCTACAAGCCTATTCATCCAACATTATTTGATACAACAAATATTGATAACCAAATCAATCTTGGTGTAATTGCAAGAGATTTAGTGGCTGAGAAATGGGGTTTTACTGACACCTATTCATATACAGGTACTGAACCCACTTGGAGAGGAGTTTTGACAAGACTTATCATTCCAGAAGAGCAAGGTAGAGTTTTAGGTTTCACCTCTGGGCAATATTCCTTTAAATACCCATCTTCAAGAGGTGCTTATGAAGACAGGTCTCTCTCATTTCATAATGATACTTGGGCTGAAAGATATTCTCATGATGTATGTGAAAGATATGATGAGAATGGGCAAAAAATTGATAACTTCGGCATGATTAGCGGCAACTCATTAGATACATGGTTAGGATGTCGCATTAAAGACTGGGGAAGTTATAACGTTATAGAAGCGATGCCCGAACCCAGATTGTGGCGTTCAGACTTAGTTATATTGAATGCCTCTGTTACTCATCCTGAACAGGTTACTATTGAAGTCAGTAATCGCGGGTTGGCAAATTCGACACAATTTACAGTTTCGGTCGCCGAACGAATCGGTGAGTCTTTTGAGACACGCGGGGAGATCCGTGTCGTCCCTTTGAATAACCTAGGAAGCCAAACGGTAACTGTGAATTTAAATCAAGCGGTTTCTTCTGATTTAGTGGTATCCATCGATTATCCCAATAAAGAAATCTTCGAGTGTTTGCCCTCAAATCAACAGGCTGTGTTAAAACATTTTACGGTCAAAGCAATACTGAACAGTGGTTTAGTCGATACTCAGGATTTCTGGCTGCCCGTGGTCAATGATAAGCTTGAAGTGCTTAACGAGATGCCAGCCAAAGTCTACGAGGGGGCAAACTATATTTATAGACCCGAAGTTGCAGGGGGCTCCGGTAATTATAGTTATGCGAAAACATCCGGCCCCTCAACAGCCAGCTTCAATGAAAATAATGAGCTTGTCTGGGAAGTCGAGCTGGGTTCTGCAGGAAACCATCTGATTGAAATAGCCGTCCAAGATGACCAAGGAGCCGTTGCCCATCGGGCCGTTAGTGTGAATGTATTGCCGGCCATTACGAACGAGAGGCCAGTTGTATTATCATCCCCGCCTTTAGATGCCATCGTAGGCCAGGAATATCGCTATCAGTTAGTGGTTGAAGAACCCGATGGGGAAGAAATGACCTTCCGAACTGAAGTCGGGCAAATTGATGAAAATAATGTTCTAACATGGACACCAACCCTGGCCGAATACAATTGGTGGCTAGGGAGAGGAGGATTTAGAACTTTAGTCGTTGAAATAAGAGACTCGCAAGGTGCTTTAACCTTACATAACTGGGGGGTTAACATGCATTTGGCAGCAGAATATCAAAATGCCCCCATAATTTATGACTTACTCTCAACGACAGTGAAGGTCAATCAACAGGTTAATTTTACTCTTTTTGCAACAAATCCGCTGGGTGGAGCACTTTCTTTCGAGCTTGTTGAACCACCAGTTGGTATGTCAATTTCTTCTTCTGGCAAAGTACAGTGGCAGCCTGATGAGAGCCAAATTGGCTATCATTTCGTCAGAGTCTTGGTATCTAACGCAGAAGCCAGCAATTATGCTGACATTGGCATAAAGGTTGAGCCTTTAGTCGGCATCATCTCTCAACCGAAGGTCTTCGCACCAGTTTCTGAGCTTTACCAGTACCAGCTTGAAACGACTATTGCTAACGCCAGTTTCTCTTTAGTCGCTGCACCTGCGGGAATGACTATCAATAGCGCAGGTTTAATCTCCTGGTCACCATCTGTTTCAGATATTGGTGCACATGAGGTATTGGTGCGTGCTGCGGACAGCGGTAACGATGTTTCCAGCCAGCAATTTACCTTGAACGTATTCGAGAATATTGGCATAAATAATCCTCCGGTCATCACCAGTGTGCCGCCAGCCACGTCCTCTGTAGGAAATCTATATACCTATACCGTGCAGGCTCAAGATATTGAAAATGACCCGCTGACGTATACCTTGTCCTCTGCACCGGTTGGTATGGCTATCGATGCCAATCAGGGCGTGATCAATTGGACACCCAGCTCTAATCAGGAAGGTGTTCACACAATAAATGTGGTCGTGAGTGATTCTCAGGGTAATACAGCCTCGCAAGGCTTTACGATATTAACCTCAGCCGAACAGATCGTGATTGATGAAGGCACTGGCAATAATCAGGCGAACCTGAGCCTGATCAATCAACCCAAAACAATGGCCATTGTCGGCCAACTCTATGTCTATAGAGCGTCCGGGTTCTCCGATCAGGGTGGTGCAGTCACGGTCTCCCTCGTCAATGGCCCAGCCGGGATGACGATCACCCCGAATAAACCCTTCCCTGGTTATTTTGAACTGGCCTGGACGCCCGATACCGGAAATTGCCAACATGATGTCACGCTTGAATTAGCAGACAGCTTTGGAAATACCCAGCAAATTACCTATACCCTCGATGTCTATAATGCACCGAAGAAGCAAAACCGCTTCCAGTGCTCAGTAGACGCTGAATTCTGTGCGACGCGATAAGGAGAGAACTGCATGAACGCTATAAACAACAATCGCGCCTATACAACCAAACAGATACAGCATTCAACCGAGGATCAGGACATGACACCGACATTCAACCCCACCATGCGCTGGATTGCCCGTTGCATCCTGATCTTGATCAGTTTCGTCTGGTACAGCCCGTATGTGCACGCCTCCATTGAGCGCATCACCCAAACGCCGGCGAAAAACCGGATTGAAAATTACTATCCACTCGGGGCCGAGCTGGAAGCGTTACGTAAAACCTTACGCCTGCATGTGCAAGCCTTGGAAGCGTATCAACAAGCATCTAAGCATCCTGCTCAGAATGTGAGTATCTTGCCTGAACTGAAACTGGAGAAACTGAATCACATCAAACATCTGGATCAAGAGGTTCAAGATGAGATGGCTGCCAACCTCGTGCACCTGCAAAGTAAAAAGTTGCCCGAAAAGATTATTGAGCGCCAGCGCCATACGCAGGCACAGTATCAACAGCATATGTCTGAACTGTTCCAAATTTTAGAGACACTGAACGTAAAGCAAGACGCAATAGCCCTGGAAGCGCAACAAGTGCAACTGAACAAGGCTCTGGCTTTGCTTTCCCATCCGTTATGGAAGCCGCATGAAAGTTTGAGCAACAACTATGATTTCAACGCGCCTTCCGCGCGCAATCTGCTGTCGACGCAGGCTCAAATCAACAGTTTGCTCGGTGCAGATTCGGCTCAGTATTTGTCTACCGATAGCGGCACAGCCATCAGCGCGGCGATTCAGGCCAAAGTCGCCGAGCTGGGAAATGATCCGCTTGCCTTATATAACTGGGTACACGATACCGTAAGATGGATACCCAGCTACGGCGTGATGCAAGGTGCGGACTACACCCTGCAAACGGAACAGGGCAATGCTTTCGATACGGCCAGCTTGTTAATCTCGCTATTGCGTGCCGCCGGACATGAAGCGCGGTATAAGTACGGCATAGTGCATGCGCCCATCGAACAAATGCGTAACTGGATTGGTAATGTTAAAAACGCCGATGCAGTCGGTAACCTGCTAAGCCAGGGGGGTATTCCGCATACACAAGTCAGTTACGGTGGCGCGATTGAAGAGATCCGTTTCGAGCATGTTTGGGTCGAAGTGAAAGACGATACGAACTGGCTGCCTCTGGATCCAAGCTTTAAACAATACACCTATACCGAAGGCATGGATCTGGAAAGTGCTGTTAGTTTTGATGCACAAGGCTTGCTCACGCAGCTCCAAAATAGTTCAACCTCCAATGAAACAGAAGGCTGGGTGCAAGGTGTGGATGCGAATCTGATCAATACCGAACTCGCCAACTATCAGACTCAACTGGAAAGTTATCTAACTAACAATGCACCGAATGCGACCTTAGGTGAGGTACTCGGCCAGCAAGAGATTCAAACCAGTGCAGCTATCCGTCTACAAGATGCAGCACCGGCTTACGACGTAAAATTAAGTGCCGTAGTGGATCAGTTACCTGAGTCTTTATTTTATCGCTTTCACTTCCAGGTCGGCTCGGCAGTCAGTTTTGATTACGGAGCCAGCTTCCAATGGGGCAGCCAGCATTTTGAGCTGAACGAGTTAACGCCGAACCTAGTCGGTAAAGATATCGCCCTGAGTTTCCGCCCAGCCACCCCAGCGGATGAAGCGACGCTGGAAAGCTACTTGCCGGATACGATCACGTCCGTAGAAGATTTACCGAATACCCTGCCAGCGGGTAGCATCAATATGATTGGTGAACTCACCGTCGATGGCCAGGTAATTTATAGCACACCGGAAGTCACCTTGGGCGAATCCCTAAAGGTCCGGCTAGGTTACAGTGCGCCATACTATAGTTTGCGCTATGCTGAAAATACGCTTATTGCTGGGCAATACCAGGCCATCGGCATCGACATGCAAGGCGTCAGTCCGCAGCAACTGGAAGCACTTCAAGCTAAACTGGAAGATACGCAGACAAAGCTGGAAGCTAGTAATACCCAAAGTCTCACCAAGCATGATGTGGTGGGGAATATTCTCCAAGCCGGGATACAAGGCTATATGGCCATGACCTATGCCACCGACCGCATTGCTGCACAAGCCGCAAATGTCGCCTATTACCGCCAGCCCGGCTTCGGCACCTTCAGCACCGAAATGAGTGTCAGCTATTTATTACTCGGCGTGCCCAAAGATGTGCGCTTTACCGGCGTGGTGATGGATGTTGACCAGTTGCAGAACAATGTCGAAGAAAAGCAAAACTGCTACGAAGGCTGGTTAGCCTTTAACCGGGCCTCCGGCATGCGCAGTAGTGCTTATGAACATCAGATTCCCGAGCAACTGTTCTCCACCGAAACCGAACAGGCTGAAGGTGTGTCCACCGCCAAAGCTCTGGCTATCGCCATGGCACAAGGGCAACGGATTTATACCTTAACCTCTGCTAACGCATCACAGCTGAACTTCATCACCCTCGATGAAGGTGCCCGTTCTGAAATTCAACAAGCCCTGGTTCAAGGGTTGGAAGTCACCGTTCATCAATCCCCGATTACTGTCAATGGCTGGCAAGGTAGCGGCTATTCGGTATTGGACCCTGAAACAGGTGTGGGAGCTTATCAGATTAGTGGTGGGGCTAGTGGGGGTGCTGTAACAGATACGAATGATTCGAAAATTGATTTAGTTGGAGTTACTGGGTATCTAGAGAAGATATCAGAGAAGCTGAATAATGGGTTAGCAAGAATCGCTGGAAAGCTTTTGGGGGAGCTTAACAAAATTAAAGATGCCATTGATATAGCTGAAAATTGTTCTTCAAATGAAGCTATAGCTTTAATAGTTGGTTACGCCGGGCTAGGTGTTATGTGGAGTATTGGTGTCGCAGCATTCGCTTTATTTCCTTTAGTAGCATTTTTTATTGGTATGTTGGGAGTATTCATATTGGGAAATTTGTTGGCAGCAGACATAGAAAACTGTAAAGGAGAATAATATGACTTCCTCAAATCCAAAGTTTGATAATGCGATAAAACTTGCCGCAATTGTTGTTAGGTCATGCCTTGCTGTTGTATGCGCACTGATATCACACATTCATTTTCAAGCAGGAGATATTGTCCCTTTTGTTTTTTGGTTAATGCTTGGCGGCCAATTTTTCATGTCTAGGGAAGCGGTTTTAAAATTGTTTAAGGTGAAAAGAATTGTGATTATTTCTGTTTTATTAATTTTGATATTAATTACTTATGCGATATAGCTAATACTTCCTGTGGGAAAAGACTCTAGTGCCTACTGGGCAGTGCATCGACCAACACCCCCTCTGTCACAAAAGCTGAGCACTAAATTGCAGCTTTTGTGTATTTCATACTGAACTAATGAACTTCCGCTTTGTGAAGAAAGCTGCGGTATTGGTTGCCACTCTTGAACGAAATCTCAAGAGATTTTAGGTCTGTTAATTTAGCATTTTCGTTGTCACTCATCAGGTCGATTTTGGCCTAATTATCCAAGTTACAACATCGAACCTGAGTGACCACTTTGCGGAC
>TARA_R110001599_G_scaffold57562_4_pt1 | contig 15755 bp, 15 predicted proteins | sample TARA_R110001599 | Tara Oceans TARA_R110001599 (sample SAMEA4398360) | marine metagenome | biome: Polar Biome; feature: [MES] marine water layer (ENVO:01000295) within the mesopelagic zone...; material: water (ENVO:00002006), including particulate matter (ENVO:01000060) such as...... | reverse complement strand
CGCGCCAGCGCATGGTCAAGATGACTTTGTGGTGGGCAAAGCCTACGGCCTAGAGGTCTATAACCCGGTTGCCGCCAACGGCACTTACTTGCCGGACACCGAACTCTTTGCTGGTCAGCATGTGTTCAAAGCAAACGACACGGTGATTGCGGCCTTAAGCGAGCGTGGCCGTTTGTTATTGCACAAGCCCTTGGAGCACAGCTACCCGCATTGCTGGCGCCATAAAAGCCCGATTATCTTCCGTGCTACGCCGCAGTGGTTTGTCAGCATGAGCCAAAACGGTCTGCTCGATACCGCGATGAAGGAAGTTGACGCGGTAAATTGGATGCCCGGTTGGGGCCGTGCGCGCATTGAGTCCATGATGCAAGAGCGTCCAGACTGGTGTGTGTCGCGTCAGCGTACTTGGGGCGCACCGATTGCCTTATTAGTTCACAAAGACACGGCTGAATTGCACCCCAATACGCCTGCGCTGATAGAAGAAATTGCTAAGCGCGTTGAGCAAACGGGTATTCAAGCGTGGTTTGACCTTGAACCAAGCGAGCTGCTGGGTGACGACGCCAGCGACTACGTTAAAGTGAGCGATACCTTAGATGTGTGGTTCGACTCTGGTGTTACTCATTACGCGGTCTTAGCGCAGCGCGATAATTTGCAATTTCCTGCCGACCTTTACTTGGAAGGTTCTGATCAGCATCGTGGCTGGTTCCAGTCTTCCATGCTTACATCGGTGGCCACCAATGGCTGTGCGCCCTATAAAAGCGTATTAACCCACGGTTTTGCGGTGGACGCACAGGGCCGCAAAATGTCAAAGTCGGTCGGTAATGTGGTCGCGCCGCAAAAAGTGATGAACACCTTGGGCGCCGATATTTTACGTCTGTGGGTGGCGGCGACAGATTACCGCAATGAAATGACGGTTTCCGACGAGATTTTTAAACGCACCGCCGATTCCTATCGTCGCATTCGTAACACGGCACGCTTCCTATTGGCCAATATGGCTGGTTTTGATCCCCAGGAACACGCCGTTGCGCCTAGCGATATGCTCGCCATGGACCGCTGGATTATGCATCGGGCGGCAGAATTACAGGACGAAATCGTTGCCGCTTACGAGGCCTACCAATTCCACTTGATCTACCAGAAGTTACATAATTTCTGCGTGCTGGAATTGGGCGGTTTTTATCTGGATATTATTAAAGACCGGCAGTACACCACTAAGCCGAATAGCTTGCCGCGTCGTTCCGCGCAAACGGCTATGTATCACATTGCCGAAGCACTCACCCGGTGGATTGCGCCGATACTGAGTTTTACTGCGGACGAGCTGTGGGAGCACTTACCCGGCGAACACAATGGCAGCGTATTTGCCGCTGAGTGGTATCAGGGTTTGATTCGCATGGATGCTGACGCGGACATGGACGACAACTTCTGGGAGACGGTGCAAGCCGTTAAGTCAGCGGTTAATAAAGTGCTAGAAGGGGCCAAAAAAGAAGGTTTGGTCGGCGGCAGTTTGGCCACTGAAGTGACCTTGTTTTGCGACGAAGCACTGATGAATACCTTGATTAAACTGGGTGACGAACTGCGCTTTGTACTGATTAGTTCCGCTGCGCGATTGGCTCCTTTGTCGGCGGCCAATGAAGCAATGAGCACTGATGTTGAAGGTTTACAGGTGCGCGTCGCCGCAAGCGAAGGCGAAAAGTGCAGCCGCTGTTGGCATCACCGCGAAGAGGTGGGACAGTCTTTGGATCATCCTGAATTGTGTTTCCGCTGCATTGATAACGTCGACGGTGACGGCGAAGTGCGCTTCTATGCTTGAGTCTGGGGTAAGTTCCGAACAGGCAGCCGAGCGCCGCAGCCGCGTATTTTGGCTGCTGGTGGTCATCGCGGTTGTTGCTATAGACCAGATCACAAAATATTTTGCTGACAGCATGCTGAGCTACGCTCAGCCGCATACCTTGCTGCCAGTATTGGATATTACGCTGCACTATAACCGGGGCGCTGCGTTTAGCTTTTTGAGTGACGCCGGTGGTTGGCAGCGTTGGTTTTTTACCGTTATTGCCCTTGGCGTGAGTATTTATATCGGAATTTGGCTGCAACGCCTGAAACGCGAGCAGTGGCTATTGTCCTTTGCCTTGGCTTTAGTGTTGGGTGGCGCGCTGGGTAATTTGTGGGACCGTGTATGGCTTGGGCATGTTATCGATTTTATCTCGGTACATTGGGACCACCATTATTTCCCCACCTTTAATATTGCTGACGCTGCGATTAGTGTGGGTGCCGTTTTACTGCTCTTGGATATGTTTTTAAATCCTGAGCCTGAAAAATCATCCTGAGCGATGACTGGAAGTATTTGAACAATGACTGATATGAAAATTGCGCCCGGTACTGAAATTACCCTGCACTTCGCCCTAAGTATTGTTGGTGGCGACGATGTAGATTCTACCTTTGGGGCAAAGCCGGCAACGTTTAATTACGGTGACGGCAGCTTGCTGCCGGGTGTAGAAGCAAAATTGCTTGGTTTGTGTGCGGGTGCCAGCGAAACCTTTACGCTAGCGCCCGAAGATGCTTTTGGTCAGCGCAACCCGGCGAATATTCAGCGTTTTCCCCGCAGCCAGTTTGCGGCAGATATGGCACTGGAAAAGGGGCTGGTTATTTCCTTTGCCGACGCAGCGCGAGCAGAATTACCTGGCGTGGTGAGCGAAGTAAGTGATGAATCGGTGATGGTTGACTTTAATCATCCGCTGGCCGGCTTGAACTTGACGTTCCGAGTTGAAATTCTGAAAGTAAGCGCGCAGTCTGCGGTAAAGTCATAGATTGATTGAAGAAATAGGTGGTGCAGTGGCGGGTTCAGAGATAAAAATGCCGATAATGATGGCCAATCCGCGGGGCTTTTGTGCCGGTGTTGATCGGGCAATCGAAATCGTGAACCGCGCTCTAGACGTGTTTGGTGCGCCTATTTATGTTCGTCATGAGGTGGTTCACAATAAATTTGTGGTCGAAAACCTTCGTCAACGCGGCGCGGTATTTGTCGACGAACTGGTCGAAGTGCCCGACGACAAAATCGTTATTTTCAGTGCGCACGGCGTGTCGCAGGCTGTTCGTAAAGAGGCTGAAACCCGTGGTCTAAAGGTGTTTGACGCAACCTGCCCACTGGTAACTAAAGTGCATATGGAAGTGGTTAGTTTTAGTGGGGCTGGCCGTGAGTGTGTGCTGATCGGTCATAAGGGCCACCCAGAAGTTGAAGGAACCATGGGCCAGTACAGCGGCGCTCAGGGTGGCGACATTTACTTGGTTGAGGATGTTGAACAGGCCTTGCAGCTGGAAGTTAAGAACCCCGACAGACTTTCCTTTGTTACGCAGACCACCTTGTCTATGGACGATACCGCCGCAGTAATTGACGCGCTGCGCAGCAAGTTCCCAAATATCGAGGGGCCGCGCAAAGACGATATTTGCTACGCCACCCAGAATCGCCAAGACGCCGTAAAAACCTTGGCGCAACAAGTGGATGTGGTTTTGGTGGTTGGCTCCCCAAACAGTTCCAATTCCAACCGGCTTCGCGAACTCGCCGAGCGGATTGGTTGCAAAGCCTATTTAATTGATAGCGAGACGGATATTCGCAGCGAGTGGTTGGCGGGTAATCCGCGCATTGGCATCACTGCGGGTGCTTCGGCGCCAGAAGTGCTGGTTCATGCCGTGGTACAACGGTTATGTGACCTCGGCGCACAAGCCCCAGTAGAACTCGCCGGGCGGCCAGAAAACATTACCTTTTCATTGCCGAAAGAGCTGCGTTTGGTTGATGTCTCCTAGGGTTTTACTACATTACCTATGGGCAGCTGCTCGTTGTTGATTTCTGCAGGCGTAGCCGCCCAACACTACTGATAATTAATTGATATCGATCGCTTACGCCAGACTTGCATAGGGTGATAGTACCGGCCTGAAACGCCCCGTTTGCTTTAGCGGCGCGGCCGTTAGGGATATAAGAAACATAGTTGGCCACTGGACTGTTACCACTAATAGTCATATTTTCGTGGTCTGCTGCGGCATAGAGCCGGGTCTCGGCACTTTCGCGCTGGCCATTTTCGTTACTGTCGAGAAACACCTCAACACCGCTTCGCCAATCACCATCCTGATTCCAAACACTAATTCTATTTTGCTGGGAAATGGCCGTGGCGCGGGCAGTTATGAGCAAATGGTATAGGCTATACGCTGCTGTGCGGAGCTGCTGTTTTTGAATGAGGCTGTTTAGGGCTGGGACGGCGACAAGGCCCAAAATAGCGCTAATGGCGAGCACACTAATGAGCTCAATCAGGGTGACCCCTCGGTTTTCCATTATGGACTCCTTTCCATAGTGGCTTAAACTGCACAATAGTGGCGTTTAAGTGTATTAAGAACTACATTTCTTAGAGATATGCGGGTTACTCCGCATATTTAACTGGAATGATCAGATGTACAGTAATCTACGTATTGAATAGCTAATGTCAAGTTGCTTGCAAGGAAGAAAAATGCAGTTCGCAGTGGGTAAAGAGCAGGGTTACACCCTGATAGAGTTATTGGTCACAATGTCAGTGGTCGCTATATTGGCGACTGTTGCGGTGCCCAATTTCGTCAGCTTTATCGATAATTCCCGTGAGCGTGCAGAGGTACAGTCTTTATTAAAGACTTTAATAGCGGCTCGCTCCGAAGCGGTGGTTCGCGCAAGGCCGGTTACGATCAGTGCGACCGATGGAGACTGGACTAAAGGTTGGCGGAGCTGGGTCGATATCAATGATGATGGCGATTACGACGCGGGTGAGGCGTTTAAAGAGACAGGGGCGATTAAAACAAGTACCTTGATCACCGCAAAAATTGGCACTACCGCTGTCACCAGTGTGACATTCGATAACCAGGGTTTTATTCAGGATTCAAAAGCAGTGGTATTGAGTTTTCGAAGCTCACCAGAGAAATGCAGTCATGACCGAGACATAAATATAAGTGCGAGTGGGCAGGTCATTATTGCGGACCGGGTATGCCCATGAGCAGATATTCTGAGCGGGGGGTTTCCCTTATTGAGGTCTTAATTGCCGTACTTATTACGGCAACTGGCGTTTTGGGCGCTGCGGCACTGCAATTAAATTCCGTAAAATTTAATCAGATGGCCAATGTCCGTTCGGCGGCGGTATTTTTGTCAAATGATATTACCGATCGCATGCGGGCGAATCGAGTTTTGGCATTAGCGGGACGATACGATATAGCGATAGATGACGAGGCGCCGGAGGGCGACACTATCGTGGATATAGATTTACAAGAGTGGCTGGCCGAGTTGGCATTGCGTTTACCCGCAGGGGACGGTTCTATTTCTCGAGCGGCTAATGTCATTACCGTAACGGTGCAATGGGATGAAGGGCGCTTGAGTAAATCGAGAGTGGCTGGTGACGGCGATATCCAGAGCTTTGTATTTGTGACGGAGTTCTGAGCATGAAGTTAATGCGTATGAAGTTAAATCCAATTAAACAAGCGGGCTTTGGGCTTGTGGAGTTGATGATAGCAGTGACTCTCGGGATTCTGCTCAGTACGGCCGTTGTCCAAGTTTTTCTGGCCACTAGTACCAGCTCAAAAATGTTAGATTCCATGGCCCAAATTCAAGAGAACGCGCGTTTTGCTATGCGTTTTCTGTCCCGCGAAATTCGCATGGCAGGCTATATGGGCTGCAGTTCTATTGGCGCGGCGGGCTTTAATAATATTGCGCTGCCGGCAAGTACGGCTATTTTTACCCCAGGCACGGCCTTGGTCGGTGTTGATAACGTCACCAGTAGTGATGTCAAGTCGGCAGTCGTGGGAACCGATAGGCTGACCATAAAGCGCGCATCAGATCAGTTCATTACCCTCACAGGAAATTTAGCGCCAAACAACGCCAATATCCAAGTTGAAGATAATTCAATTGGCTTTGTGAAAGAAGATTTTGTCATGGTTACCGACTGTTTAAATGGCGATATGTTTCGCATAACCAATACCCCTAAGAAAAAAGGGGAAGGCCAAACCACATTGGCCCATGCAAATGGTAGCAATTCAGATAATCGTCTAAGCAAAATTTATACTGGCGAGGCTGAGGTATTTGGTTTTCAGGTCATTGATTTTTTTATTGCTGATACCGGTCGTAAAAGCTCCGCGGGTAACCCGATTAATGCTCTGTATTTTCAACAATTAACCTTAACCTCTGGCGGGGTGGCGACAGCGCCGACGGAGCTGGTGGAAGGTGTCGAAAATTTGCAGCTTAGTTACGGCGTAGACACCAATGCAGATCGCGCTGTTGATGTGTATCAAACGGGTGCGGAGGTTGCGGATTGGGCGACGGTGCTCAGTGTGCGTATTGAACTGATTATGTACGGTTCTGAAGACAATGTGGTAGGCAAAACCGGTAGCGTCAACGCCCAGCTGCTCAATGACGCCGATGGCGATTTAATTGCCAACAACGATGGCCGGCTGCGCCAAGTTTTTACCAATGTATTTACCATCAGGAATAGATTGCAATGAGTGCCCTAATGCATATAACGATGCAAAAATGTGGGCATACGCGCGCTTCGCAGCAAGGTGCAGCGCTGATTGTGAGTTTGGTATTCATGCTGATCTTAACGATTATTAGTATCGCCTCTTTGCAAACCGCAACCTTGCAGGAACGCATGGCGGGTAATATGAAAGAAAACACCATTGCCTTTCAGTCGGCCGAAGCTGCGCTGCGCACCGCAGAGGAAGTGTTGCGCAGCGGTATACTGCCCGGCTTTGATGGCACTGGAGGCTTTTACCAATCTTGTCCCGATCCGGGTGATACTCGCGATGCCTGTAAGTACCCGGCGTGGGCAGATTACGACTCAGTGGGCTGGTTAAGCCTGAACAACAAAATACCTGATGCGGCTAAACAGCCAGAATACATTATTCAGCAGATGAACCGCGCGGGGAATAAAAATGAAGTACTGGATGCGGATCGCCCAGTGTCACGAGACGGATTTTACCGAATTATTGCCCGTGGTTATGGCTTCAGTGATCGCAGTATGGTGGTGTTAACAACCACCTATAAACGACAAGAATTGTAGGGTCGCGAACGGCCACAAATTAATTAAGAAGTTACGCAGCGCGCGTAGGGGAAATATTATGAAACAGCAAAATCGCTTTACTATTGACGGAGCTAAAAGCTGGCGCAATACGATAGGTTTGTTTGCTCTTACGCTTGTAACGACGGCGGGGCTGGTGGCGCCAGCGTCCGCGCAAACATCCTGCGTTGCTACTGAAACCTCTAGCGGCAATATTGGTAAAAATAATAGTAACGAGAGCTACGTATACTCGAGTTTGTCGAGCATCGACAGAATAGTGAGTTATGTATTAAAAGGTGGTAATGCCACTGGCTGCCCCAGTGCTGCGTTCCGTACTAGCGGCAATATTTTAACGGTACTGAATGATAAGGATTATTCGTATACGTGTATTGCTACGGTAACAGTAGAGGGTAAAAAGCTTGGCTGTACAGATCCAGTCGCATCGAGCTTAGAAGGTATTGCGCAAGCGCCATTGTTCTTGACCCAAGCCATACCACCCAATGTAATGTATGTGTTGGATGACTCCGGTTCAATGCAGTTTGAATTAATGCCCGACGATATTATTGCGGGTAGCACTCGTTATATATTTCCCCGTGCAAGCGGTATTTATGGCGGCAGTGATTATTCAAATTATGTACCTACCGTTGATGACAACGATGCCTACAATGCGCGCTCTCGTTCACCGCAGATTAATAGCCTTTATTACAATCCCTCATCTACCTATTACCCTTGGGTGAAATCGGATAACAGTAGCTTCCCGAATGCGAGTCCGACCTGTGCATTGCATAACCCTATGCGGACTACACTGCTACCCAGCGCAGCCTATTGCCGAAATTTGACAGTGGACAATAGTAACTACAATAGTAATTATTGGTTTAGCTGTAAGAGCGACAATACCTGTACCTATACCAATAGCACTAAGACTTTTTGGCCTGCGACTTACTTTTGGTACAAAGGCAGCGGCAGCTATTGGAACTGGGCGAGTTACGAGCGAAAACAAATTAAATTTGGCCAGACCTTTACCGGCCACGGTCGGGAGAAACGTGACGACTGCGTGGCGGCTTCCCTGGGCGTGTGTACCTACGCTGAGGAAATTCAAAACTTTGCTAACTGGTATACCTATTATCGCTCGCGGGTATCTATGGCCAGAGCGGGATCTGGATTCGCTTTTGTTAGCCAGAGTAGCGGCTTACGAATTGGTTTTGGCAGTATAAATCAGGGTAGTACTTCGGTTGATGGCGTGAACTCAGAAGTTGTTGTTAAAGGCGTTCGTAAGTTTGCGGGCAGTGATCGCGAAGCGTTTTATGATGCTCTTTATGGTCGGGATATTCCTAGTGCGGGTACGCCCTTGCGGCGCGCGATCGATGCGGTTGGCACATATTACAAACGTAGCGACAATCGAGGCCCTTGGGGCAATACTCCCGGTACGAACGACACCAGCGCGCAGCTATCTTGTCGCCGTAACTACACGGTATTGATGACCGACGGGTATTGGTCAGGTAGCTCCGTGTCAGGTGGGGGCGGCAATAATAACGACGGTACCGATAATCCGACTCATACAGGCCCAACTGGGCAGAGCTTCCAATACAAAGCGGTCTCACCGTTTAAAGACAGTCGTAGTGATACCCTCGCTGATGTTGCGATGTACTACTGGAAGAATGATTTACGTAGCGATATGCCGAATACCCTCGCTGAGTCAAAAACGAATCCAGCTTTTTGGCAGCACATGGTGACATTTGGTGTTGGTTTGGGCGTTGCCGGTACAGTTGACCCAACGGCCGCGTTCGCGGCAATTAATACGGGTGCTAACATCGATTGGCCAAATCCGACTAGCGCCGATGCCCATAAAATCGATGATTTATTGCATGCTGGTGTGAATAGCCGCGGCGGCTTCTTTAGTGCGGCTGAACCTGCCAAGTTTGCTAATGACTTGTCTGGCGTACTGGACACAATTACTAGCCAAAGCAAATCTTCTGCGTCATCCATTGCGGCAAACTCTACCCGTTTGGATTCAGGCACCTTGGTATATCAGGCGAGCTTTAATAGCTTGGATTGGGCGGGCAGAATTGTTGCCTATAACCTAAACACCGACGGCAGCTTGAAAGGGATAGCGTGGGATTCAAATACTAATAGTATTGCCAGTGCAGCGACCCGAAATATTGTTGTGGGTTTAGGTGCGCCGGGAACGTTAGTGACATCGGCCATTAGCCTTACCGCGAGTAATTACGATGCCTTGTCCTTAAGTTTGCAGACCGCTCTGCTTGCCGGTGGCTCGCTAACGACGGCGTTAGATCGGCTGGCGTGGTTGCGTGGAGATAAAAGTAAGGAGGGCGTCACCCTGCGTCAACGCTCGACGCCGCTAGGTGACATTATTAATTCCGACCCGTATTTTGTCGATAATCTGGCGGACTACGGTTTTAGTGTGCTTAGTGGCACCGAGGGTAGTACTTATAAAACGTTTTTGAGTGAGAAGAAAGCGCGGACGTCAATGATCTATGTTGGTGCTAACGACGGTATGCTTCACGGCTTTGACGCGCTGACGGGTAAAGAAAAGTTCGCATACTTGCCTGTAGCAAGCTTTCCAAAACTTGCCGCCTTAACTGACCCTGCTTATGTGCACAGCTATACCGTAGATGGCTCACCCAGAGCCAGCGACGCTTACATAAATGGTAAGTGGAGAACCGTGTTGCTTGGTTCAATGGGGGCGGGCGGTAATTCAGTGTTTGCGATTGACGTTACCGATCCTGCTTCATTAACTAAAAATAGCTTCCTATGGGAAAAAGCAACATCCTTGCTTGATACTGACAAACTTGGTGTTGCGATGAGTGAGCCAGTAATCGCCCGTTTAGATGCTGGTAATAAGTGGGTGGCCATCTTCGGGAATGGTTACGCCTCCGGTGACAATGTAAAACTCCTCGTCGTTGACCTGGCAACTGGCGCTGTATTAAAAGCAATTGATACTGGCGTTAGTGGGGTTGGTAATGGTTTGGGTACACCCGTTCCCGTTGACGTGGACAGTGACCGGATAACCGATTACGTCTACGCAGGCGACTTAAAAGGTAATTTATGGAAGTTTGATTTTACGGGTAATAGTATCGCTACCTGGGATGTTGCCTTTAAAGATGGCAGCATTCCAAAACCGTTATTCCAAGCGGTTGACAATGACGGTGCCGCGCAGCCGATCACCGTGCGGCCAACCGTGGGCTCGCATAAAGACAGTGGTTACATGGTGTATTTTGGTACCGGTAAATATTTTGAGTACGCTGACGCCGTAGTTAGTGCTAGCCCGCAAATACAGGACTTTTATGGTATTCGGGATGTCGGCTCGCGAGTCCTGAACCGTGGTGATTTAATTACTCAAACAGTTGTTTTTGAGGGTGATGGTACTTTGACCGATGGTAGTACGAGTGCATTTCCTGTGCGTTTGGTGAGTAATAACAGCCCAGACAGTGCTCCGGTATATGGCTGGCATTTGCGTTTACTATCGCCAAGTGGGGTCGCGACGGGTGAGCGTGCGGTATCTAAACCGATACTTCGTAATGGTCGAATTATCTTTACCAGTATCATCCCTAATAGTGATGCCTGCGGCTATGGTGGTAAGAGCTGGTTGATGGAGTTAGACGCGAGCAATGGCGGCCGCTTAAACAGTCCTGCCCTAGATGTAAACGCTGACGGCAAGGTGGATGACCTAGATAAAATTTTGTTTGAAGGTGAGTATTACCCTATCAGTGGTCGTGGTAGTGACGAAATGATAAAAACACCAGGAATTATTGGTGCGGGTGACTTGGAGTACAAATACACCTCAGGCAGCAGCGGTACCATCGGTGTGGTTACCGAGTCTGCGGGTGAAAGTGAGCTATTGGGACGTCAATCTTGGAGACAGTTTCAGTGAGGAGTAGATGCGTGCAAAGAGATTTGGGTTTTAGCCTAATAGAATTAATGGTAACGGTGGCGATTATTGGGATTCTTGCCTCGATCGCCTACCCAAGTTACCAAGAGCAAATTGCCAAGTCTCGGCGTAATGAAGCGAGCAATGCCTTGTTTAGCAGTGCGCAGGCCCTAGAGCGCTTTTATTCGGCCAATGGTCGTTATACCACGGTCTCTGGTGGTACAACCCTGCCTGCGGTTATTGTCACCAAGGTGCCAGAAAATGGCACTGCGTATTACACGATTGCGGCCACTGCGGCGGCAAATAATACCTTTACCCTAAAGGCGACCCGCAGCGGCCCGATGGCCGGCGACGCCTGCGGGAACTTTACTTTAGATGAAACTGGGCAGCTAGCGCTGCTCGATAAGCCCTCCGGTTCAAGTAAAACCGTTGCTGATTGCTGGCGGCGATAAAGGAAAATTGACGGCAGTCGGCGCCTAACGACACAAGTTAGTTGGTATGCCGGCCGCTTGTCACTGAAAATCGACCAATTGTCGGAATCTAACTGACATTGTTTGTTCCCCCGATTAGCCTGTAAATGTCAAAATTTACAGGATGCTAGCAGCTAATGAACGACGTCCGTCGCCAACGCGGTTTTACGCTGATTGAGCTCATGATTACAATAGCGATTATTGCGATCATTTCCACAATTGCACTTCCTTCCTACCGTGATTATGTGATGCGCGCTAATCGTACCGCGACGGCTAGCTATTTACTGGAAGTTGCCGGTTTGCAAGAACGGCGCTTTTTAGATACGCGGGCCTATGCCGCTGATATGACCGCACTGGGCGCTACCCCGCCAAATGAAGTTGCCAGTAATTACACTATTGCGACTGCTGGTGATAACACCACTACACCACCAAGCTACACCGTTACTGCCACACCGAAATCAATTGGGCCGCAAAGTTCTGATAGTTGTGGCACGCTTACATTGAACAGCAAAGGCGAGAAAGGCCACGCCAGCGGAGCAAGTCGATGCTGGAATTAATGCTTAGGCCAAATACATCACGAGGCTTTACCTTACTTGAGCTTATGGTCACTTTGGCCATAGCGGCTATTTTGGCTTCTATAGCGGCACCTTCCTTTAATGGTCTGATTGAAAATCAACGTGTGCGCAGTGTCAGTAATGACCTGATGTCGTCGATTAATTTAGCGCGAAGTGAAGCCGTGACGCGTAATGCGACGATAGCGGTTACGCAGGCGAGCGGCGGCTGGACGAATGGCTGGACAATACGTGCTGGCGCGACCGATTTGCGTGTCGAAGACCCAGTAGGCGGCGTTGCAATATCGGCAGCACTAAGCAGCTTTAGCTACAACAGCAGTGGTCGAGCGACTGCTGCAGTGAGTTTTACCGTGGCGCCGGCTTCTGGTAACGCAGACAGAACCCGTTGCGTTGCTATTTCCCTTAATGGTAAGCCGTCAAGTAAAAAGGGGGCGTGCTAATGAAAGCGCCTTCTGTAAAAAATAATGGATTTACCTTAATCGAAGTCCTGGTGGCCTTGGTCGTGCTTTTGGTCGGCATGATGGGCGCGGCGGGTTTAATGGTAAGAACCGTCCAACAAGAAGTGGAGGCTTACCAGCGTTTACAGGCGTTAAATTTACTGCAAGACATTACGGATCGTATTAATGGCAATCGTAATGTTGTGAGCTGCTATTCCAATGGCTCGACGGGAATGACCCTAGGTTACGGCGTGGATAGTATCACTGCCTGTAGTTCAGGTACCGCTGAAGAGAATTCGCGGACGAATGCAGACCTTGCGGATTGGAATGCCAATTTACAAGGTGCTGCTGAGCAAAATAGCGATACTGAAAACGTGGGGGCCATGATTGGCGCTCGCGGCTGCATTGTGCAGATGAGTGCAGTAGACCAAATTTATCGCGTTACCGTTGCATGGCAAGGCTTAAGCGAAACTGTGGCGCCAACAGAGGACAATAGCTGTGGTAAAGATGACTATGGGAGCGAAAAATTGCGCCGCACGGTAAGCGCGGTAGTCCGTATCGGTGACCTATCATGATGCCATTCACCCCGCGGTTTTTACGCAGCAAAGGCCTGTCTTTGGTTGAAATACTCATATCGCTGAGTCTAGGTGCCTTTATGCTACTAGGTATTATCAGTCTGATTGCGTCGGTGAGCAGTACGCGCCAAGCACTGACGAAAACATCGGAGCAAATTGAGAACGGCCGATATGCCTTGCAGTTATTTGCCGAGGACGTAGCGATGGCTGGCTTTTACGGACGCTTTCATCCAGGGGTTGGTGTGGCAACACCAACACTGCCAGATCCATGTGCTACGGGTAGCGTGCTATCTGAACTGGGCTTTAATAATTCGGCAGTTAGTCCGCAGTTGCCGGTAGCGGTGGCGGGATACGCGAGCGGAACAGCTTTGCCAAGCTGTATTTCGGATGAATCTGCGGTTGTCGGTTCCGAGGTCCTTGTTGTTCATCGTGTTGCACCGACACCGATTTTGGCCAGTACGCTTTCTGCGGGCAACACCGTACCGTACTTCCAAGTTTCTGATTGCAGCACCGTTACTACTGCTTTTGTGTTTGATAAAGATCCAAGCAATTTAACTCTGACCGAAAAAGACTGCCTCACAGAAGCTGAAGTATGGCCCTACCAAGTGCGCAGTTATTTTATTGCGGACTGCGAAGATTGCAGCAACGGCGGAGATGGTAAACCCAGCTTAAAAGTACGTGAATACATGGGGGGGAGCACAAGCACTCATGCCCTAGTAAGCGGCGTCGAAGATATGCATTTTTCCTATGGAATTGATCTAAATGTTGACGGCGGACCAGATTGCTATGTTGATGACCCCAGTGTTGATGTTGCCCCGAGTACTTGCACAACAGCTGGCTGGTCGACGGTTGATGCAGAAAACTGGGCAGATGTAGTCTCTGTGCGGGTGTATTTACTGGTACGTGGCTCCGAAGTCGCTGGCGATATTCATAACGGCAAAACCTTTGATATGGGTCGCGCCAGTCGCGTGGGGCCATTTAGTGATGGCTTTAAGCGGCAAGTTTATTCAAGTGTTATAACCATACCTAATGTCGCCGGGGCGAGAGAGTGATGAAAGCGAGCGGACAGTTTGTGGGCAGGCAACAGCGCGGCGTCGTATTAATTGTCGTATTGATTATGCTTGGTGTCTTTAGTGTGATCGTAGTGAGCATGATTGGCGGGAGTAATATCAATTTCAAGATCGCGGGCAATCAACAGTACCGAATGGAAGCGAAAATGGCGGCCCGTAATGGTGTGGAGTCTTATATAAGTAATCCCGCAAATTTCGCACTGCCGTTGCCAACAAGTGATGCCTACGTGAATAGCGATTTTAATGGTGACGGAGTCGCTGACATGATCGCGGTGGTTGCCCCGCCAAACTGTTTGCGAGCGGTACCTATTCTACAATCCGCCTTAGACGTTGCGGACCCGCATGATGCGCAATGTCTTGGTAGTGCTCAGCAAAATAACTCAGGTCTGTTTCACGCGTCTGGGTCCTCCGGCGCCGGCAATTCTTGGTGTAGCAAAATGACATGGGACGTGGGCGCTCGGGTTAGTGATGCTAAGACTGGCGTGGATGTGGCGATGCACCAAGGCGTGTATTTGCGCGCGATTATTGGAACCACCTGCTTATGAAACATATTACTACGACCAGTCAATATTGGGGTGAAGCGAGTATGAAGCGTATCTTTAAATACGGTGCATGTATGCTGGCAGCGTTATCCGCGAGTGTTTTATCGTCACATTCAATTGCTGAAGATATCGATTTGTTCTCCGGTCTTAATCCGGCCAGTGGCAATCCACCTACTGTGTTGCTGGGGTGGCACAGTTCGGCGAACTCAAATGCCAATGTTGTTCATGGCTGTACCTACTCTGATGGCAGTGGTGAGCCTGCGCTAGGCGATACTGTTGGTGGTATGGAGCAGTGCGCAATTGTTAATACCATGTTGTCGTTAAAGCAGCCTGCTAATGCGGGGCTTTTAGGCGCGATAAAAATTGGTGTAATGGTTTTTAATCAGAACAGCTTTAGTAGCTTTAATAATGGTACGAGCCTCGGCAATGGCGATAATCGCTGTGGTTATTTAATGGTGCCGCCGACCTTGCTCGACAGTGACGGGATCGACTCGTTTATCGCTCTGTTAAAGCAGTTTTCAAAATCAGAGTTGGCGAACCAATCGCGTTTAGGTGATTTGATCGCGGAAAGCTGGGCGATGTTAAACGGCCTGTCGACTTCTTGCTCAGGGGTGAATTACAGTACATTGGCCAGTGTAGCAACAGAATGTCGTGATGCAGTCTTGGTTTATTTGGGCAACGCTACCAAGGAAAACGCTAATGTCGCAGACGGTACGGGTAACCCTGATGTACTGCTGAAAAATGAATTGACCTCGGCATTTGGTTACAGCACTAGTTCTGAAAAATACAATTTCTTTAGCACCCCGCGTTCAGTGACCTTGCTGAATAATTCCGGCTCTTCAAATAATAAATATTGGGGGGATGAATGGACCCGGTTTATGAATTTGGTGGATGTCGATAATAGTGCCCAGAGTGATCGCAATGTAACAACTTACTCGATTGCTGTGTATGACCCAGAACTAGAGTCCAAATTGGCGGGTGAAATTAATTTTCTGTCTGATTTAGCGACTGAGGGTGGCGGCAAGGCGTTTAAAGTAGAAAAATCTCAGTCAGCGGCGTTGTCTGAAATTCTGTTGCAGATATTTAACGAAGTGCAGGACGTTAACAGCGTGTTCTCGTCTGCCACCCTACCTGTTAGCGCGAATACCCAG
>TARA_R110001599_G_scaffold61708_16_pt1 | contig 15757 bp, 14 predicted proteins | sample TARA_R110001599 | Tara Oceans TARA_R110001599 (sample SAMEA4398360) | marine metagenome | biome: Polar Biome; feature: [MES] marine water layer (ENVO:01000295) within the mesopelagic zone...; material: water (ENVO:00002006), including particulate matter (ENVO:01000060) such... | reverse complement strand
TCTACTAGTTCGAACATTGGTTTTCTCCCTTTTGCATATTTGACCGTACTGCCGGTACGGCCGCCTTACACTTTTAAAAATTATTTTGAACCCATTGTTTTAAGCTGGCTAAGAAGCCGTTGCGCTTCACCCGCCCGCGACCGCCGTGCTCGGCCTGATGTTTGATGCCGTAATGCAACAAACCCACCCCGGTTGAATAAATTGGATTACGTACAATATCGGTTAATCCCCGCGCATCCTGGGGCACACCGATGCGCACTGGCATGTGGAAGATTTCTTCCGCCAGCTCAACAACGCCTTCCATCTTTGACGTACCACCGGTCAGTACAATGCCAGCTGCACAAAGATCTTCGTATCCGCTGCGGCGCAGCTCTGCCTGAATCAAGGTGAACAGCTCGTCGTAACGCGGCTCAACCACTTCAGCTAGGGCCTGACGCGATAGCTCTCGTGGCGCCCGATCGCCAACACTTGGCACCTTGATCATCTCGCCTTCGCCAGCTAGCTGAGTCAGCGCGCAAGCGTATTTAATTTTGATCTCTTCCGCGTACTGAGTCGGGGTGCGCAGCGCCATAGCGATGTCATTGGTAACTTGATCACCGGCAATGGGGATAACCCCCGTGTGCCGAATTGCACCGTCGGTAAATATTGCGATGTCAGTCGTGCCGCCGCCGATATCCACCATGCACACACCGAGCTCTTTCTCGTCGTCGGTCAATACCGCGTAGCTAGACGCGAGCTGTTCCAAAATAACGTCTTCAACTTCAAGACCGCAGCGACGGATACATTTTTCGATGTTCTGTACCGCATTTACAGCGCAGGTAACTAAATGAACCTTGGCCTCTAAACGCACACCAGACATACCAAGCGGCTCTTTAATACCCTCTTGCTCATCAATCACAAACTCCTGGGGCAAGATGTGCAGCACTTTTTGGTCAGCAGGTATTGCCACCGCTTGGGCGGCGTCGATAACCCGATCCAAATCAAGCTGAAACACTTCGCGATCGCGAATCGCCACAATACCGTGGGAGTTAAGACTGCGAATGTGGTTACCCGCAATGCCCACATACACGCTGTGGATTTCGCAACCAGCCATCAGTTCGGCTTCTTCGATCGCACGCTGAATGGAGTGGACAGTCGACTCGATATTGACCACCACGCCCTTTTTAAGGCCCCGCGACGGGTGCGAGCCAATGCCTATAATTTCCAGCTTGCCGTCTTCGTTGCTCGAGCCAACGATAGCCACCACTTTAGAGGTGCCAATATCAAGGCCGACGATCATCCGGCTTGCGTGTGAACTAGCCATTGCTTTGCTTCTCCCAAGTTTGCGTTCCTTTGTGCACCAGCAAATCCATTGCCAGGGCAATTTCCTTAACCATTATCTGTTGCACCTTTTGTCTCATCCCACGCCACCGCTAGGCCATTGATATAACGTGTATCCACGCGTTTTACTCGTTCAAAATCTTCCGCCAACTGGTGGCGATACACCCACATAAACCGACGCAATTTTTCCAGTGGTTCATGGCGACCTAAAATCAATACTGCGCCACCATCAAGCGTTGCTGTCCACGCGCCGCGATCGTTCATTTCCAGGCGCTGTAAAATCAATTCCTCGTCGCCAAGTAGCTGACTCATCAAGCGGTACTGGCGCATGATCTCAATCGCACTGCCATCTGGGCCGCTTAATAGCGGCAAACCGCTTTTGTCTGCAACGCCTTTAGCGGGTAAAAATATTTTGCCGCGGTGGTTTAATAATCCGCCATTGCCCCACACCGCAATTGGCGCTTCTTCGACAATAGTAATTTTCAATTCCCGAGGCCAAACCCGCTCAACAATCGCCCTATACACCCACGGTTCTTGCTCTAATTCGCTTTGGATATCTTCTAAATCCAAACCCACATAGCCCACAGCCAAGTGACCAGTTACTCTGTCGACCAGAACGTCGCGGCTGACATGCTGTAAGTCACCAGCAAACACCACCCGATCGACTGGGATTGCATCCAATTGGCGACCCAACTGCTCTACGCCATACACAAAAGCAACAACGACAGCGATCAGCACCAAGCGGTTGAAAATACGCCCCCATTCGCGCCGTACCTGAGGCCCTTTCGGGCTCGCAGATTTGCGCGATTTCAGGCGATTTTGCTTGCCGCTCGACACAGCCATTTCAGTTTGAATCCACCGGTACACTGCCCGCCAAAATGGCAAACACCAATTCGTCAAAATTCAATCCGGCCTGTTTGGCCGCCATCGGCACTAAGCTGTGATCGGTCATACCCGGCACCGTATTTACCTCTAGCAAATAAAACGTGCCCGCCGCATCACGCATTACATCGACTCGCCCCCATCCAGCGCACCCGAGGCTTGTAAACGCAGCCAATGCCAAATCACTCAATTCCTGTTCTTCCGCCGCACTCAAGCCACAGGGACATAAATAACGCGTTTCGTCGGAAATATACTTGGCATTAAAATCGTAAAACGCCGCGTCGGTTTCCAGTTTAATCGCCGGTAATGCCTTGTCATTTAATATCGCGACAGTGTACTCACTGCCACTAATCCACTGTTCGGCAAATACCCGGCCGTAGGCTTGGGCGTTTTGCCATGCGTCGGAGAGCTCGCCAGCACTGGCAGCGCGAGCCATGCCTATGCTTGACCCTTCGCATGCGGGCTTCACAATCACCGGCCCCAAATCATCAATAATGCCCTGCCAATCACTCGTCGCCGTTAACTCGACAAAGCGAGGGGTCGACAAACCCAAACCCAGCCACAGTAGTTTGCAGCGAAATTTATCCATAGCCAGCGCTGAGGCCATTACACCGCTGCCGGTATACTTAATATCAAGGCATTCCAGCGCGCCTTGCACAGTGCCGTCTTCACCGCCCGGGCCATGCAGTGCAATAAATACCTGCCGAAATTCGCCGCTGAGCCGCTGCATCCAATTCGGCTCTGCGACATCAATCGCTTCGACCGCAATACCTAAGCGCTGGAATGCGCCAACAACCGCCGCACCACTTTTAAGGGAAATCTCGCGCTCAGCCGAGCGCCCGCCCAGCAACACGGCCAACTTACCGCCAATCGCTTGATTAATATTTGCTACCGTTAATTCGCTCATTGCGGTGACCTACACCCAATCCTGATTCGCTAATTGCAGCGCCATCGCGCCAATATTGCCCGCTCCCTGGGTGAGAAGAACATCACCAGCACGAATACGAGGTTTTAATATGTCAAAAGCGGCCTCGGCGCTTTCGACAAACACCGGTTCCAAATTGCCCTGCAAACGAATACTTCGACACAGGCTTCGGCTATCTGCCCCCGGCACGGGGTCTTCGCCGGCGGAATACACATCGAGCAGCAAAAGACTGTCTACAGTGGAGAGCACTCGTACAAAATCTTCGTAAAGGTCCTTAGTTCGACTGTAGCGGTGGGGCTGATACAGCATCACCAAACGGCGATCTGGCCACGCCTGACGCGCCGCCGAGATTGTTGCCGCCACTTCGGTTGGGTGATGACCGTAGTCGTCTACCAACATAAATTCGCCGTCGGCCAATGGCAGTTCACCGTAGCGCTGGAAGCGACGGCCAACACCTTGGAAATTGGCGATACCACTGTATATTGCCTCAACGGCTAATCCTTCGTCCGTCGCCACTGCCACTGCCGCGGTGGCATTCAATACATTGTGAACACCGGGCTGCTGAATACTTAGCTCAATATCGCTGCCGTCGGGGCGAACAACATTAAAACGACTCTGCATGCCTAATTTTTGTAGATTGTGAATACGGAAATCTGCGTCTTCACTAAAGCCATAGGTCAGGGTCGGGCGGGAGATATCCGGCATAATGTCCCGCACTACTGGATCGTCAATACAGACGACCGCCATACCGTAGAATGGCAGGTTATGTAGGAACTCAATAAAGGTGCGCTTCAATTTATTGAAGTCGCCATCGTAGGTTGCCATGTGGTCAGCTTCAATATTGGTGATAACCGACACCATTGGCTGCAAATGTAGAAACGACGCATCACTCTCGTCAGCTTCTGCAACCAAATAACGACTTTCACCCAAAGCGGCATTGGTGCCAGCGCTATTCACTCGACCACCGATGACGAACGTGGGATCTAAACCCGCTTCGGCGAAAATGGCCGTAATTAAACTGGTCGTTGTGGTTTTACCGTGGGTACCGGCCACCGCGATGCCGTGGCGATAACGCATCAACTCCGCAAGCATTTCTGCGCGGCGGACGATGGGCACCCGCAGCTGACGCGCAGCCGCAATTTCTGGATTGCTTTCATTTACGGCAGTAGAAACCACCACCACATCGGAGTCGCCAATATTCTCACCGCGATGGCCAACCGCTACTCGCGCGCCGAGCTGCTGCAACCGCGCAGTGCTGGGCGACGCCTTAAGATCAGATCCGGAAATCACATAACCTAAATTAAGTAACACCTCAGCAATACCGCACATGCCAGCGCCGCCGATACCCACAAAGTGAATGCGTTTAACACGCCGCATTTCGGGGACTACAAAGGGATGCTTAGGACTCATTGGCAAACTCCATACAATAATTTGCGGCAACGTCAGCGGCATCGACTTTGGCGAGCTTTCTTGCTGCCTCGGCGCTGATCAACAATGACTCCCTTTTTGCACGACCACTTTTCAACCATTCACATAAACCGTCTGCAGTAAAAACAGACTGATCAATTATTTCGCCAGCACCGCCATCAACAAACCACTGGGCATTGGCGCGCTGGTGATCATCAATAGCGTGTGGCAGCGGAATCAACAACGCGGGCACACCAGCAGCAGCAAGTTCAGCAACGGTGAGCGCGCCAGCGCGGCAAATAACCACATCAGCCCAGCTATACGCCGCGGCCATATCGTCAATAAAGGCTTCAGCCCGCACATCAAGGCCCGCAGCCTTATATGCCTGTTTCACTATGTCCTCGTGGGCGCGGCCAGTCTGATGCCACAAGCTCGGCCGCTGCGCTTCAGCAATGTTCTGCCATGCAGCTAAAACCACGTCATTAATCGGTTTGGCGCCTAAGCTGCCGCCTAATACCAGCACCCGAAGTCCATCACTGCGCTCTGCCCAACGACTAGCAGGCGCGGCTATTTCGGCGATTTCGCGACGCACGGGATTGCCTATATAGCGGTTGCGCTCGCCACCTAAGGCGATGGGATAACCGGTTAAGCAAAGCCGAGCAATTTTCGCTAGCAAGCGATTGGTTGTGCCCGCAACAGCATTTTGCTCTTGAATCAGCACGGGCACGCCCAATAGCTTCGCGGCCAAGCCGCCGGGGCCGGAGGCGTAACCGCCCATGCCGACAACACAAAAAGGCTTCAACTTCAGAATCAAGCGCATGCTATGTAATACCGCCAACATGGCTTTGCCGATGGCAAGCAGTCGAAATACCGGATTCTTGCCACGGACCCCTGCCATATTTAGACAGTGCAAGGGCAGACCTGCCGCAGGTACTAACCGTGCCTCGATCCCGGCGGCTGTGCCCAACCAATGCACACTGACATTCCGTTCGGCCAAGGCCGATGCCACCGCCAGCGCAGGAAATACGTGTCCGCCAGTGCCACCGGCCATCATCAATACTGTTTGCTCAGCGGCCATCTTGCCTCCGACATTCCAGTTCGATGCGCGCCACCAGTGACACCATCGCCATACAGACAATTAAACTGCTGCCGCCATAGCTGAAAAACGGCAGAGTTAGACCTTTGGTTGGCAGCAAGCCAGTGTTAACACCCATATTAATGAAGGCTTGACCACTGATCATGACGGCAATGCCATACGCAACAAAGGCATGAAACTGCTTGCCCATCATTTCGGCGTAACGACCAATAAACAAAATACGACCAATTAACGCAACGAACAGAACCAGCACCAATAAGCTGCCAATAAAGCCAAACTCTTCGGCAAATATTGCGTACACAAAATCCGTGTGCGCCTCAGGCAAGTAGAATAATTTCTGCACGCTATTGCCAAGACCCACGCCACTGGTCTGCCCGCGTCCAAAGGCAATAAGCGATTGCGTAAGCTGATAACCGGTATTGAACTGATCGGCCCAGGGATCGGTAAACGCGGTTAAGCGCTTCATCCGGTAGGGTTCAAAGATCACCATCGCTACGCCGCCAGCAACACAGCTCAAAATCACTAACAAAAACTGACCTAGCTTCACACCACCAAGAAAAATCATGACAAAGGCCGTGCCAGCGGTGACCACCGTTGCCCCAAAATCGGGTTCAAGCATCAGCAATAAAGTGACAGCGAATAACAGGGCCATCGGTTTAACAAAACCGGACCAGCTCTGCCGTACTTCGTCGCGGCGTCGCACTAGATAGCCAGCCAGGTAGAAAATAACGCACAGTTTCACAAACTCTGAGGCCTGCAAAGTCAGTGGGCCAACACCCAGCCAACGTCGACTCCCATTTACTTCTTTACCAACGCCGGGAATCAATACCAAGGCCAATAAAAGAAAACCGAACAACAACCACAGCCAACCCGTGCGCTCCCACAGATCCACTGGGGTGAGGTACATCACCACGCTCAAACCAAACGCCAAACTAAAATGGAAGAAATAGCGCTTAGCAAAAAAGAAGGCATCGTCATAACGACTCGCCGCGTGCTCGACCGATGCGGAAGTCATTGCAACAAAACCGATAACAATTAATGCCAACGTCAATAGCTGTAAATGGCGGTCAAAGCGGCCTAACTCAGCCCAACGCAGCTGCAAATACGTGCTCATCGCAGCTCCTCCGTCAGTGCTAATACCGACTCAGAAAAAACGTCGCCACGATGTTCATAATTGTTAAACATATCGAAACTGGCACACGCGGGCGATAACAACACCACGTCGCCAGCCTGCGCAAATGCCACCGCAGCGCGCACAGCCGATGGCATATCTGTGCAAAATTCACTCGGCAAGCGCTCATTCAACAATGTCGATATCGCAGTGCCAGCCTCGCCAATGAGTACCACCGCCCGACCGACTTCAATTAAGCTATCGATCAATGGTTTAAAATCGGCACCCTTACCAATGCCACCGGCAATAAGCACAACTTTGTTCGCGCCACTCAGACCCCGCAGGGCAGAAACTGCCGCGCCAACATTGGTGCCTTTTGAATCGTTGTAAAACCGTAAGCCCTGCCACTCAGCGACGAATTGGCAGCGATGAGCCAAACCTTTAAATTCAGTTAGCGTGCTAAGCATCGCGCTCATCGGCAGACCCGCCGCCGCACCCAAAGCCAGCGCAGCTAAAGCATTACTAATATTGTGCAAGCCGGCAATTTTCAAGGCGGACACGGGCAACAGCGCTTCTCTGGCCAGCGCGAGAAATTGTTCGCCATCTTCTTCGATCAAACCAAAGGCACGAAAATCTGAGCGACCTAAACCGAAACTCCACTTTTCAACCGCATCAGGAACCAGCGGCGTACTTAATGCGTCATCGCGATTAACGACGATTTTTTTGCAATCACGGAATATCCGATGTTTTGCTTGGTGGTAGGCGATCATATTGCCGTGATGGTCTAAATGATCTTCGCTAACATTTAGAACAGTCGCCACTTCCGCGCCCACAAACGCGCAGCGTTCTAACTGAAATGATGACAACTCAATAACATAAAGCTCAGCGCGGTCATCTAGCAGCTCCAACGCGGGCGTGCCTAAGTTTCCACCCACTGCGCAGCGCCAACCAGCATTGACTGCCATTTCTGCCACAAGGGTTGTCACTGTGCTTTTACCGTTAGACCCCGTTATCGCAACGATCGGCGCCTTCGCCTCACGACAGAACCACTCAATGTCGCCACTGATCGCAACCCCGGCCGCCTTAGCAGCTGCAATTGCAGGCTCGGCCAAGGAGATTCCGGGGCTAATAACTAACTCCGTTGCCGACAGAAATTGATCTTCAGTAAACGCGCCCAGAATTGGCGTTACCGTTGGAAACTCTGCAACAAAAAGGTCTAACTCAGGCGGAGCATCGCGGCTGTCTGCAATCGCAAATGACAGGCCTCGGTGGGTAAAATAACGAGCGATAGAAAGCCCGGTTTTACCTACACCGATAATTACCCGCCTATTGTCGGATGCGATCAAGCTCACTTAGCAATAACTCCTATTTTTCATTAACGCAGTTTTAGTGTTGCCAGGCCAAACAGCACTAGCATTACTGTAATAATCCAAAACCGGACAATGACCCGTGGTTCTGGCCAGCCCTTCAGCTCAAAATGATGGTGGATTGGCGCCATGCGGAAAATACGCCGCCCAGTTAATTTAAAAGAGGCAACTTGTAAAATTACCGACACTGTTTCCAAAACAAAAATGCCACCCATGATGAAAAACACAATTTCATGACGAGTAATGACGGCAATCGTGCCCAGGGTTGCACCCAGCGCCAAGGCGCCAACGTCTCCCATAAATACTTGCGCGGGGTAAGTGTTAAACCACAAAAACCCGAGGCCCGCCCCGGCCAGCGCACCACAAATAACAATCAGCTCACCCGCCCCTGCCACGTAGGGAATATGCAGGTACTCAGCAAATTTAACGTTACCCGTTAAATACGCAATGAGGCCTAGTGCAGCGCCAACCATAACAGTAGGCAGAATAGCCAAGCCGTCTAAACCATCGGTTAAATTCACCGCGTTACTGGCACCAACAATGACGAAATAGGTCAGCAGAATAAACAGTGGGCCCATTTGCCAACTAACGTTTTTTAAGAACGGCAAAAACAGCTGGGTATTCACCGGACTGTCTGCAGCCATATATAAATAAATCGCCGCACCAAGCCCGGCGACGCTTTGCCATAGGTATTTCCAACGCGCTGGCAAGCCCCGCGGATTGCGCTCAATGACTTTGCGATAATCATCAACCCAACCCACCGCACCAAAAATTGCCGTTACGATGAGAACAGTCCACACATAATGATTCGTTAGGTCTGACCACAGCAGAGTGCTAACAAAAATCGCGACCAATATTAAGGCCCCGCCCATCGTCGGCGTACCCGACTTACTCAGATGAGATTGCGGACCATCGTCACGCACCGATTGGCCAATTTGATAAAAATTGAGCTTACGAATCATCACTGGGCCGATCAGCAAAGAAATCGCTAGCGCAGTTAGCACGCCAAGTATGCCGCGAATACTCAGATACTGGAAAACAGCAAAACCACTAACGTATTGGCTTAAATATTCAGCGAGAAGCAATAACATCTCAGTTATTCCTCCGCGCTAAATCTGCCGCTATGGCATCAACAACTAGCTCCATCTCGGCACTGCGCGAACCCTTAACCAAAACTGTATCCCCTGCCTTTAAATAGCCTTGTAATGCCGAGATCAAACTCGGCTTATCGTTATACGCCCAGCCATTCGGGCCAAATTCCATCGCCATCATGTTCGCGTATTCTCCGGTAATGAATACCGCGTCCAAACGGTTTTCCCTAGCGTAGGCAGCAATCTCGCGGTGCTGCTGTGCCGCTTCGCTACCCAGCTCGGCCATATGCCCTAACGCCAGTATTTTCCGCCCTTTGCTCGCCGCCAACACATCGATCGCGGCGCGCACCGAACCGGGATTCGCGTTATAGCTGTCATCGATCAGCGCCACACCGGCAAGGTCACGGCGCAATAGTCGACCGCTAACGCCGCGCACCGACTCCAAGCCATTAACAACATCACCGAGACTCGCGCCAGCAGACAAGGCTGCCGCCGCGGCCGCCAAGGCATTAGCAACCATATGCCGCCCCGACAGCGGCATACAGACCTTGGCGCTACCCGCAAAACTCACCAATTCAAAACGGACCTTGCCCGGCTCACTCAGATCAATATCACGCGCAAACACATCGACATCCTCCCGCACCAGGCTGAACAAGCGCTGCTGCACATTCTCGGCATACTGCTGCCACAATGTGCAGTGAGCGTCGTCAGCGTTGATAATGGCGAGCCCGCCTTTCGCTAAACCACGAAATATCTCGCCCTTGGTTTCTGCCACGCCAGTAAGTGAACCAAAGCCTTCGATATGTGCAGGCTGCGCATTGGTCAGCACCGCTATAGTCGGTTCGGCAAATTCACAGAGGTAGTGGATATCACCTTGCTTTGCGGCGCCCATTTCAATTACCGCAAACTGGTGTTGCGCAGAGATCGCGAGCAGACTTAACGGCACACCGATCTCGTTATTCAAATTCCCAGCAGTGGCGTAAACCTCACCACACTGGGCAAAAATAGCCGCCAACATTTCTTTAGTGCTCGTTTTCCCGCTACTACCGGTAATAGCGACCAGCGGCCCATTGAAACGACGGCGATTCTCTCTAGCAATCAGGCCCAGGGCGCGACGGGTATCTGTGACCCGAATATTGGGCAGAAGATCCGTTGTATTACTAACTACCGCAGCGCTGGCACCAGCGGCCTTAGCGACACCAACAAATTGATTGCCATCAAAATTATCGCCACTTAAAGCGACGAACAAATCGCCGGGCGCGACCTTTCGGCTGTCAGTACAAATGCGCTCGACCAATACATCGCCACCGTTTATAACGCCGGAGGTTGCGACGGCAAGGGTTTTAAGATTCAACGCGCTGATCATGAGGCCACCCTCGCAGCCAAAGCCAAGCGCGCGCACTGAACATCACTAAACGGAAGGCGACGCCCTGCAACCTCTTGGTATTCTTCATGCCCTTTGCCGGCAATTAGCACCACATCCCCGGGATTAGCGGCAGCAATCGCCGTCGCAATAGCCTCATCACGCTCAGCAATCACCCGCGGCGATGTATTCATGCCCGCGCAAATTTCGGCGATAATCGCGGCAGCCGATTCCGATCGAGGGTTGTCATTGGTAACCACCGCGGTATCGGCCAATTTTTCTGTAATCGCGCCCATCAGTGGTCGCTTACTGCGGTCACGATCACCGCCGCAGCCCATCACACACCATAGGTTTCCTTCGGTAATCGGCCGCAGGGTTTTAAGCACTTTCTCAAGTGCGTCAGGCGTGTGCGCGTAATCAATAACGGCTAAAACATTGTCACTGGAGCGTAAGCACTCCATTCGACCGGGGACGGGTTTGAGCTTAGGAATGGCATTGGCTATCGCCTCCACTGCCACGCCCAGCCCCAATAAAACGGCAGTTGCGGCGACCAAATTTGCTAAATTAAATTCACCAAGTAGCGGCGACTGTAAATGGAAGTTGCCCCAAGGACTGTGGAGCTGCGCCGAAACCCCGTGCATATCACAGCTTGCGTTTTTCGCATAAACTTTCGCATGCGAATCAGCGATACTAAAATCGATTAATTGCTTAGCGGTGGATTCCGCCATCAGTTTTCGGCCAAACTCATCGTCACGGTTTATTACCGCTAATGGCAACTCAGGCCAGTTAAGTAAGCGCGCTTTTTCCGCGCCATAGGCCGCCATTGAACCGTGGTAATCCAAGTGATCTTGGCTGAGGTTGGTAAAGACCGCCGCGGCAAAATTTAAGGCAGCAACCCGGTGCTGCGCCAAGCCGTGGGACGAAACTTCCATCGCCGCCCAGTTTGCGCCACCGTCTCGCCAGTCGCTCAACAGCCCCTGCACCGACACCGCGTCTGGCGTAGTGTTATTACCACTGTTCAATCGACCAAAGCGACCGCTACCAAGCGTGCCAATCAATCCGCAGGGCTGATTAATCACCTCTAATAATTGCGCCACCATCCATGCACAGGAGGTTTTACCATTAGTCCCAGTAATACCAATAAGCTGAAGCTGTCGCGAAGGCTGCCCGTAAAAACGTCCAGCGATTTCGCTAATGTGTGCATCGAGCTGCTCAACTACGACCACTGGCAAAGACCACTGCGCTGCATCGAAAGGTGCATCAGCAATCACCGCGACAGCGCCCGCAGATATAGCCGCATGAATATAATCACGCCCGTCTGCTTCATGGCCCTTTATCGCCAAAAACACATCGCCAGCCTGTACTTTCCGACTATCAATCGCCAAGCCCGTTACCGGCACCGCGGCGACCTCGTGACTCAAACCCGGCAGGAGGTCTCCCAGTAAACGCGGTAATGTGTAGTTCTGCTGATCCGCCATCACGCCGCCGCATCTCCTTTCGGTTTAGCCTTGGATTCGGTCGCTTCGATGTTATCCGGCGCAATATTCAATAAGCGCAAAGCATCAGATACCACTTTGGAGAAGACCGGCGCTGCAACTAAACCGCCAAAATAATCACCTTTTGGTTCGTCGATGGTTACCACTGCCACAATTCGCGGATTACTGGCCGGCGCAACCCCAGCAAAAATCGCAAAATAGCGATCCTCGGCATAGCCTCCGGCAATTGCCTTGTGTGACGTTCCGGTTTTACCAGCAATCCGATAAGCATCAACTTGGGCACGAGTTGCCGTGCCACCCAGCTCGGTGACGTCCTCAAGCATGTCGACAACTTGGCGCGCAATTTTTGCAGAAATCACTTGCTGCTGAGCTGGCTTTTCAGTGCGCTTGAGCAGGGACACCTGCTGAAACACGCCGCGATTCGCAAACACCGAATAGGCCTGCGCCAGCTGTAAATTTGTCACGGTAATACCGTAGCCAAATGCAAATGTCGCTCGCTCAATCGCGCGCCAATTAGGCCGATTTGGCAACATACCACTGCTTTCACCGGGAAAACCTGAATTAGTTGAATGACCCAAACCAAAACGATCAAACACACCCCAGACATCATGCTCATCCAGCGATAGGGCGATTTTTGTGGTACCAACTTGACTGGACTTTTTCAGCACTTCGGCAACCGTTAATACGCCGTAGTTGCGGTGATCTTCCAGCACTTTCGAGCCGACTTTAATGTAACCCGGATGCGTATTAATGGTGGTATCAGGCTGATATTTACCACTTTCTAGCGCCGCCACCATTGTCATCGGTTTAACGGTCGATCCTGGCTCAAACATGTCGATTACAGCGCGATTCCGCAATGCATCGAGGCTTAATTGATTACGATTATTCGGATTAAACGAAGGCTGGTTAACCAGCGCCAACACTTCACCAGTTTCACTGTCGATAATAACGACGGAACCGGCTTTAGCGCCGGTTCGATTTATTGCTGCTTTAAGTTCTCGGTAAGCGAGATACTGCAAGCGCAAATCAATACTGAGCTGAACATCTTTGCCGGGGCTGGCCGCCTCACCAGCGTCGATCTCTCTAATAATATTGCCGTATAAATCCTTCAACACCCGTTTTCGGCCAGGGGTTCCGTTGAGCCATTCGTCGTAGGTTAATTCCAAGCCTTCCTGACCGCGATCATCGACATCTGTAAACCCAAGCAAATGAGCGGTAACTTCGCCTGCAGGATAAAAACGACGGTACTCGCGCTGCAAATACACACCGGGAATTTTCATTTGCATTAAAGCTTGCGCGGCGGCTGGGGCAACATGACGACGCAAATACATAAACTGACTGTTGCTATACCGACCTACTCGCCGCGACAGCTCGCTCGCCGGCATATCGAGAGCCGTCGCCAAGCGCGCCCAATCACTCTTTGCTGACTGCAGCTCTTGTGGATTCGCCCAAATACTGGCAACAGGTGTACTAACCGCCAACGGCTCGCCGTTGCGGTCACTAATAATACCTCTGTGAGCGGGGATCACTTCGGTGCGATTGGTGCGGGCATTACCCTGTCCCTGCAAAAACTGGTAGCCACGGTCCACATCGAGAACTTGCAAGGTTAGGGCACGCCATGCCAACAAAAACGCAAGCAGTAGCAGGCCGCCGACTACAATTCGGAAACGCCAAGGTGAAATTTGCACTTTAGCCTGCTTTGCCATAACCCCGAACCATTTTCACTTCTCGCATTTTAGGTGCCTGCATTTTTAATTTTTGTATCGCAACGTCTTGCACGCGATCAGGCGACGCCCAGGTACTCTGTTCAAGTAGTAGGCGGCCCCACTCCTCCTCTAACGACATCGATTCACGACGCAAATCCTGAAGCTCGCCGAACAATCTCCGGCTTTTATGGGAGCTCTGAATCACAGCAACACAAGACAGAACCACCAAAATAACGACTATCGGCACCACACCACCTAATGGGGCCGGCGTCGACGCGACGTTTCTCATACTATTGCGCTGCTTTCCTTCCAACATGTTTTAGACCTAAGCACACTCATCGTAAGCAAGCTTTTCCGCGACCCGCATTACAGCGCTACGAGACCGGGGGTTTAAGGCAACTTCATGATCTGTGGCCTTGACTGCCTTACCAATAATTTTTAATTTGCGATTGCGCTGGCTCTCCGTCACCGGAATATACGCAGGCACCTGCTCGCCTTCGGCTTGGCGACGCATAAAACGCTTCACTATGCGGTCTTCTAAGGAATGAAAACTAATGACCACTAAGCGCCCACCCACTTCAAGACTATCAACCACTTTGCTTAGGAGGACTTCTAAATCAGTCAGCTCATCATTAATAAAAATACGAATTGCCTGAAAACTGCGTGTTGCTGGATGCTTGTGCTTTTCCCACGCAGGATTCGCTTCGGTCACTATTTTTGCCAGCTGTAAGGTCCGGGTAATCGGCTGCTCTTCGCGGGCGGCTATAATGGCTCTGGCGATACGTTTAGCAAATCGCTCTTCACCGTAATCCCGCAGTACCTTGGTGATCTCAGCCTCTTCCGCAGTGGCAATCCACTGCGCAGCGCTCATACCGCGATCGACGTCCATACGCATATCGAGGTCACCGTCGCGCATAAAACTAAAACCGCGCTCCGCCTGATCTAATTGTGGAGACGACACACCTAAATCAAGCAAAACGCCGGTAAACGGCGTTTCTAATCCTTCAGACGCAGCCAGAGCTGAAAAATCAGCAAAGGAGCCTCGCGCGATATGAAAACGCTGATCTGCCTTCGCCAGCTCAAGCCCTTCAGCGAAGGCTTGCGCATCTTTATCTATGCCCAACAAACGCCCCTCGGGGCTCAAGCCTGCAAGGATGTGCCTACTATGACCGCCGCGACCAAACGTACCGTCGATATAGCGCCCACTCGTGTCAGTCAGCAGTGCAGCAACGGCCTCATCTAGCAATACAGTTAAATGCTGTTCCAAGTGATTCACTCTCTATAATGACAGCGACAACATCTCGTCCGGCATATCGTCCCCCTCTCCGGCTGCACCTAGCCAGTCGAACCAACTCGACTCACTCCACAGCTCTAATTTTTTACCCTGACCTACAAGCAACAATTTTTTCTCAAGATCAGCGTAGTCGCGTAATGGTGGCGGGAGCAGCACCCGGCCATTGGCATCCATTTCAAGAGGGGTGGCATAACCCAGTAATAGGCGCTGTGCGAGCCGCGCTTTGCGGTGAATATTGGGCAGCGCTTCTATTTTGGGCAGTAAATCTAACCATTGAGGTTCTGGGTACACTAACAAGCAGCGCTCTTCAGTGTGGGCGGTTATCACTAGGCGGCCGTCGCAAGCAGACACAAGGGCATCGCGTATCTTGGCTGGAATTGCCAAACGCCCCTTGCTGTCCATTGTAATTGCGTGACTACCTAAGAACACAAACCCCACCTTCTCGGCTCAAAAAACCCCAAAACACCACAAAAAACCACTTTCTCCCACTAAGCGACACTATAGGAACTTGCAAGCACTAGTGTCAAGCTGGGCGAAGCGCTAAATGGTGGGATTTTTCCTAAAAATGTCAGTAACTTGCGGGTAAATGAAGCGAAGAAACGAGAGTTAAATTTCGCTTCACAAAGGGAATCAGCGCGATAAGCGAAGAACTTAATGTACTACATTAAGTTGGAAGGTTTTTTTACATAACGAGGGGAT